>JGI24021J15306_10000871_pt1 | contig 26746 bp, 17 predicted proteins | sample Ectturendosymbi1_FD_15306 | JGI IMG/M metagenome (IMG submission 15306) | reverse complement strand
CATTCCATAGTATGCCCTGTCTACTGTACTGCACATCGTTACTTTTGTTTACATTGTTGGCATTTACTCTGGAAGGAATTTCGATCTTTGTACTTCGATTCCGATTATCCAGATACCTCGCTAAACCGACCTTGTTTGACGAAAAAAAGTATTCCGGATAAGCGAGGTTTGGCTGATATCTCGATAGCTTCCAAAATTTTGTAATTTTTCATTGAAGAGGAAAGCGAAGAGCGTTGCTTTGTATTTGGTTAATTTTTGTCTCCGACGTTTCAAAAAAGTAAGTCCACTGTCACAGTGACTCCCAGGTTGCGCCAATGTGTTTAGCGTATAGCTGTATTGTTGTCTTTTCATATTAATACATAACCATGATTATTATTTCATCAGCATTCTTACCTATTTCACCACTGATCCTTGACCTGGTGGATCTCTTTTTCGATTAAAATCGGTCCTTTTTCCATGAATTTGAGACCCCTGTTTTTAGGACTTTGTGTTTATCGCTCAAAAAACAAAACTTCGTATTTACAGGCCAGCACAAAACCGTTTTGACCAATAAACGATAAAACTTTTAAAAGGTTTGGTAGATACAGTAGTTTCAGTTGGAAACACTGAAGTTATATACTGTCAAAAACTCAGTTTGAGAATGTTGGTCATACTTCATTTTTCCCGACCGGGACGGGCTCAAGTGACACCGTGAAGCTGATAAATGAGGAATCGCATGTTGATTGTGTCTCTTATCAGCAGAAGGGGTGTAATTTCTTTTGATTTCTTGATAAAGTATTGCTAAAATACGGTGAAAAATAAAACAAGGCCAACACTTTTATTCCAAACGAAAAAATTTTGGAGCTTGAATACAGCACTTTTCCGTTTGCCACCGTCATTTTCTCGTGTTGTTTACAGCCAATCTGGTTTATTGAGAAAGTAAAGCAACAAACGGAGATACGACCCCAGAACTAGAACGTATGGTCATTCTAAGTGACAATTAATTGAAAACGTTGTAGTTTTGTAATGTCTTCTGAACGTCTTTAGATAAAGCATCTTTGTAATGTAGGTGTACAAAGCTAAAAAAATACTCAATTTGGCCGCTCTTCATATAGTGAAACAAACACATTTGCAAATTATTTGCTGTCAATCAAAAAGTGAAAGTCGCTAAACTACTTTCTAACAATTGTCATATTCCCGACTCTGCGGTTGTCGCTTACATTTTGAAGGAGTCATTGCACAATCCTTCTTGTTTACAAATACAGGGAAGAGCGGTGTTGTAAGCTGACCATAATGGCCTTCACTTACGAGATGTTGATGCTTTTCTGACTTTTAATGCGTTGAATAACATAATGCATGCGTTGTGGGAGGTTTACTGCTTGTTTCAAAACCTAACACTGACCTACTTTAGCCATTCAACTAATGATTCAGTTGCCATCCAGGAACCACTATCAGGTTTAAATGAAGCTCGCAACTTAAAGCAGTGGAACACAGATGGCAACTGGTTCATCACCAACAATTGACATAAATTTTGAAAGTTGCTGGAAATCTTTTAACATATGTAGGTTTTCCTGAAGCTATTGTTGGCCCGTTAAATCATTTTTACATTCAAAAGTTTCTTTTGGCTGTGGAATTGTTTGACCAAATGTTACACAAAAATATACTTGCTTACTTACTTTTTTCTTGTCCTCTTCGGAAGTGTTACCAACTTCGTCAAAGTCATACCTAGACATCTCTCTGATTTCTGAACAAACTAAGGCTTAAGCGAGACTTCGAACTTCACCAAAAAAAGATAGCACCAGATTGCACCTGAGACCACACGTTAATGTCAAAAGGAAACAGATCGTCGCCTACAATTTCATTTCATCGCCTACAATTTAACACTGTGGAGCAATATTTTTATTTATAATCGTTTACACCGACCTAAGTTTAATCTTCTGTGCATTCGGTGTAAACTTCACTTCTGGTTGCCGTTTCATTTATCTATGAGAGGTTAACACAAATCACTCTGCAAACCTTAGGCTATTTGAATTTTGTTTCGGCAATAAAGTGCCGCCAGTTACGCAGTGAGCTTTAGAAGTTTGGGGTCCGAGATAAAGAGCCTGAGGGATATCTATAACAGAAGTAGACACTCAGACTGCTCAAAAAATCACAGAAAATATTACGTGCGTACATCCCATGATATGCATAGTGCATGTCCTACTACTGGAAACTACTCCTATAGTAATAATAACCTATAAACAATTTCCTGCAGCAATCATATCTTTTCACGACAATCTGCTGGTCAACACAACACTGCCTTCCTCGATACGTTTCAAAGTTATTCTTGCACCAGGAACTACTTGCAATCACTCTAAAACACAGTAAACAAGTCTGGGATCGACAAGTTGATCTACGTGTTTAACAAAAGGAAAGGCCTTCTATAGCACCACAGACTTAGACGTTGCTAAATGTGACTTTTTTCTTTAGTAGAGGACCTTTAATTGAATATCAATTTATACAAAACCAGGGCTGACTGAACAGGTTACCTATGAGGTCTTTCGCCAACCGTTTGCTCCTCAAATTCATGATACGAACCAAATCTCAGAAGTGTTTCATTCTTTTCTTCGTTTTTCATAAACACGCAATAAATTGCTGCTTTTAGGTACTTTATTTCGATTGCATTACTGCTATTTGTGTTTTGAGTCAAAAAATGCACAAATAACCTGAACCTGCCTGCTGTACGTGCTGTTGCTTATCACAAAACTGCAGCATTCACTGTACTTGCTGCTGAAATCCCTGTTTTGGAAATTTTCTGCGTGGTGAATGCACAATGAGCATTTGCCGAAGTTTTAATCGTGATCAATTTTGTTTAAAATATGTAGATCAATGTATTTAGTGCTTTACACGTGGAAGTAAGATATCTTGGCAACAAACGTAGTTGCAATTGGAAATTTATTTGTAGAGTCGTATCTTGCTAAAATTAATCCATCAGTGACAATCTATTCAAACCTCAGTGTGTTTGCAGCGTTGCTGTAAAGCAACTAAATGTAAAGTACAAAACTTCATCAACATTTTAAAAAAGAGGGCTCACAGTATTTCAAAAAGAGGGGCCCGAAACAAGTGAATCATTGGCCTCACCCTAAATCCACCACTGCAGTTACTACGTGATGATTATCTAGATTTTAAAACAACTGAAACAGTTTGTTGCGAGAAACCGAAACCGACTGTCAACATCTTTCAACTTTTGTGACTGCGAAGTTAAGCTGCATGAAAGGGGTGGTAAGATCGCCTGGGCATCTTATCCTTTGCCTGGTGCTAATAGTTGTCCTGCAACACACATTGCTTTGTCACGCCGAATCAAGTTTTGTCACAGATGGAATGGGTTGACTTAAGACTTAGTGCAAATAGAGAGCCAAGAGTAAAGAGCATTCTCTTCTTTTTATCAAATTCATTGAAAGACTGCATAACCGATGCAGCCGACCATTAGTAGACAAATATTTGCTTCAAGAGCACTCCCTACAATACAATGCGCAGAAGCTGCAAGAAGAAATGGCGTCGAAACTTCCCTGACCTGCAGACAAAATATCTTAGTTGGGCAAGCATCTTTTCACTTACTGCAGTATTTGCTGTCTACTCGTCGGACCTCACTGGATGGCGACATGATGCCGACTAATTAAACAGCTTGCCAACAGTCTTGTTAAACAACTTTCACCGCGAGTTATCAATGAACGCACCACAGCTAAACACGAGGAATCTGCGTTTTCATGTGACGGGAGGAAGTTTATTTCTTAACATATGCTTTAGTTCGGGATTGCTAAGCAACTTATCGCTTTCAAACTTGACAAAGCTCGTGCTGTACTCCACGGGAGAGCCGATGCAGTAAGATATTTATTGACCCAATGACTGGAGGGAGGCCCTAGATTTTCAAAAACCACTGATTTTTTATCATGCGAGAAGTGTAGAAATTTATTTTAGAAACACTACAAAAATTTAGGCTGAGCAGCTGACCAAACAAACAAAAATACCTATTCTTGTGCCACGAGCGCAATACCACATGAAAATTATTTTAAATTCTTAAAAATTCTCATCAATTCCTATAAGACTAAGCGTCATGTATGCGGGGTCGTAACGAGGGGGACAAGGGAGCACAATTCCCCGGGCACCGAATCACTGCGGCTGGCGCCGAAAAGTCCCAACAATGTACAAGTGCCTTCTTCAATACAGTAAATTTGCTTCCGAAAGACCTCGGCTTCGAACATGGGGGCGCCAAACTTGTTTTTTGCCCCGAGCGCCATCTAACCTCGTTACGCCCATGCATGTATGCGAAACAATATATTCATTCGCACCATACTCTCAAGCAGGTTTCAAGGCGATAACAAGATTTTGCAATCGATGTCAATTGCGTAGAAATAGTCAGTGGTCCCAGAGTTTTTCAACCTTTTTCCATGAGTGGCCCAGACAACTTCCGATAAAAAATGTGGGCTCCACAATCTTGTTAGCATAGCTTGCGCGTTTGTACGCATAAAAACACACACACAGCAGTATCGATTTGTCCCCGGTTGTCATTTTTCGAAAACTGTAATATGGCCCACTCGGTCTACTGATTGAGAAACACACGGTTATTCACTTGTAAGAACTGCATTCGGGGTAATCACTAACCAGTGGTGGACGTAGGGTTGGGCGATCCGAGCCAAGGCTGAACAGAGGGCCCTTTGATAACGTCATCATATTCAGTCAACCATGATCAGACTTTTTGATCAAGCTTAGAAAGGAGATATGTGGGTCACCCAAGGAAGGATACGTTCCTGAGACTGTACGACATGACTGGCATATCAGAAAATGTAAGAGTATTCATGGTGCACAACTTTAAAAACATTAAAAGTTGGGAAGCTAGCGACACAACAGTTTAGTGACAGCAAGCTGTCGTCATCCTCCACTTCTCTAGTTTTACAGATGCTCGTGAGATCTCCTTTGAAAACAGAGTAGCCAACTTCCACATGACAGTTATTGTTGGGGCTTCCTTTGAAAGAACAGCAGTTACACATTACAGTTACAATTGAAAGCTGAGCACCTACACATTAGTTGGGGTTGGGGGCCCCTTTGAAAGCAGGGTACTTACTTTTGATCTGCTTCAGAGTATATTATATGAATGGATAATACGTTTTAAAAAAATGAGGAATTTACGCGCAAAACATATCGAGGGGGCCCTTAAAAGGGGAGCCCCAGGCAAGTGCCTCACTCGCCTCCCCTTATACACACCACTGGGGTAACTATGCTTGTTAGTATTATTGTGCACAAAACATTTTTATAAATTATGCAGAGCCAGTGGTGTAGGAGACGGGGTTGCAAGTGCACCCATAAAAGTTTTGATTTGTCGAAAATGCGGGCAAAATCCCTGAAAATCCGGGCAAAAATGGCGCCCAACGTTTGCAGAAAAACACAAAAACGTCTTTGTTTTGGAGGTCACACCAAAAAAAAGATCTTCATGATTTTTGTTGTGGACAATTTGTAGGCAAAAGTCGGACAAAAATCTTTTTGGGTAAGTTTGGGGAAACTCGGGCACCCCCAAAAATTTGCTTGCTCCTACGCCTGTTTGTAGAGCTATAACCAGGGCTACCATCGATTCACCAGAAGCAATATTTTCAATCAATTCCTTATTCGTTGAAATTCCTCTGCGCATTTCAAGCAGCTGTGATCTAAGTTTGCTTTTACTTGTAGCAAATATTTAGTTGTCCTTTCATGAAGGCTGTTCCTTTCATCAGACCAGTGAGCTGGTACATGAGAGAACGTCATTGCTGAAAATAAGATGCAATAAGGACGCAAGTCCAAAATAAGTACATTTCTTAGAAATAAGTAAAGTGAAGTTTTCTAAGACAGCCTCCTTCAAAATAAGGACAAATCTTAGAAGGGCGGTATGGTAGCAACGTATTTCCAGGAAAATCAACTCACTCAAATTGATCAGTCGTCGTTGCTATGTTCTACCTATTCCGTGTTTTTCCAATCACCTGAATATCAAACTTGTTAAGAACGTCAAGGTAGGGGTTTAGGTAGGGCCTGCGCCCGCCGTAGCTTGATGACGTAATCTGTTCCATCAACCGTGGCACGACCTTTTTGCAAAAATTAACATTCTCTTTGGACATCTTTTGCCGGTGTGACCTAGGCAAGGTCCATTCAGCACCCTTTTACTTCAATATGACTGTTTTCCCTTGTACATATGGTAGACAGGATTTTTACAGAAGCCAATTAATTACATTAATACCAAGTTCATGTGGACACCAATCACAGTAACATGCAGCACAGACCTCTTAAACCTTAACTTTGCCCTCCTGGTCTTTTGGCAAACTGACTGACAATGTCCTCCACGAGAGGAAGCCTGACTCAGCAGACACGTGGCCAGATCCACCAATCTCCCTTGCAACATGGTTGTGTGACTTTATCAGCTTCAGCTGAGAGAAGCTCCTTTCCCCTGTAACTACGGACACAGGAAGGGTTAGCGCAATTTGGGAAGTCTGCTGATATGTTTGGGAAACATTATATCAGACTGTATCTGTGAAGAAAATGCAAACTTTCCAGATCTTTTCGAAGAAAATATACACAGAGTTCTTCTGTCTGCGTCAATATCTTAGCCATGTTTTAATGTTTATCAGGGGTGTAGTGGGGTGGGAACCCGTTATCACACCTTTTTGCATTAGTAATATTACTTGAAGATTTGGATTACATAAAAACATGACTGCGATCTCACAGATGTGCTAGCGACACGCACTGCTAGTCAAAAGTCTATAACGAAACAGGAAGATCCAATCCAGTGTGGAAATCCTTGTAGGCGACTGCTCACTTTATTCGAACTATTTGGTGCACTAGTCTTCTTCTTTATTTGGTGTGGGAACGGCGTTCCCACATCTCTTTTTTAGCACTACCCCTGATGTTTATTACAAGGTTTTGCAGTGATGAAGAACTTGGTTTGCATGACTGGACATTCATGAATGTCATAGAGAAAGCTAAAGACAGAGCTATGCTCCTGTACCTGCTGGAAGCGTTTCTCATTAGATGAGATAGCTATGTCGAATGTAGCGCATCAAAAGTTGTCCTTGAAGCTTCCGTCGGGATCCTCTGTCGGTTGTTCAACCTGGGAAGCTGGGGTCCATGAATGTGTTTTACAGTCTTACTTGGTTCTTAAAACTAAAATCCAATCCGTCAGTTTTGAACCGCTCTTTTAAGCCATTAGTCAGCTTAATCGCACCAAAACTGTAGTCTGACATGTTCATATTGTAAGTCGACTGACGTTTTCTTATTTGATTTTGGTGACGTCAATTGGCGGCAGGCCGAAGCCTGAAATTTGCTTCTTGCCAGGGCTGTTGAGGTGCTCATGCTAAGAAACGGCCACATCTGATTTACCAATAATCGAAAAAACTTTGACAAACGAACGGGTCCGCTGCAACGAAAAGTTTGAGAACCACTGCTCTATGGTGTCATCTTCTGCGCTACAGTCAAAGTGAGTTTCCTTTTCTCTATTTGCGGATAAAATGAATGCCATTGAAAATAAAAATTCCAACCACTTTGCCAGCACCGCGCTTACCACGCTACATTTTTTGCTATGATTCAATTGCAGAAGCGTCATATACTCGCAATCGCAGGCCCATCCGGTGTTGTAAAAATCGACGAAGTTCCACATACAGAATAAACCTCTGTAGTCCGTATGCCGCACCTTTCTGGCAATTTTAAAGTTGAGTGTCTATTTCCTTACTTTCACCCGCCTCATTGATCCTGTCATCAACGACGCCTTGCGAACAGTAACTGAATGCCTGCGTCCCAGAACCGTCGCCAGAAATTTTGCAATAGGTGGGCTTCAACGCAAAAACTATTTGTTTATAGTATTTCATATTTCAATTGGGTGGGGCTTGTAGCTTTGTTCGGGGGGGTTAAGCCAACCAAAGCCCCCCGTGGCGAAGGGACTGCTGCGTCTTACACCAGCGGACAACCTTCCTATCCTCGTGGGCATCCAACCTGCTGAGCTTCGTCGCAAAGAAACTGCACTGTCTTATGCTCTATAGCAGGGGTGAGGAACTCGCGGCGCGAGGACCAAATCCGGCCCGCGTGAATATGGTCCTCGTAAGGATTTTCGTTACGCAACTTAAACTACAAAAATCACGTCAAAACGAAGCTCCACGATAAAGTACTTAAGGTAGGATGTAATAAGATGCCTCCATCCCTCATAGTAAGACAAAGGGTAGAATTTTAGGATACAACCAGCTGTTATTCACGGACCGCAGGCAATAATCCACAAGTTACGCGGCCCGTGATTGTTCTATACTACAGCATGCCGTGCCGTTGAGCCTGTACATCTGCCCCACTCAGCGCTCACCTGTCCACTTGGTGAAAATGCAGTGGTCCTAATGCACGGCGCCTCAAATCGAGACACCCATTTGTACCCGCCGCACAACAAATCAGTTCATCTGACGACAACAAAAGTGCGGCACTCTAGGCGGATCACCGAAGGAATGCGGAGTAGTTGAGAAACACTACGAGACTCCGCACATTTATCCCCACCACCGGCATCTATACACTCCTGGAATGGCCCTGCCAAGAACAGCTTGGATCCGGCTTAACCGCTTCCGCACCGGTGTCGGACTTTTCCGCTCCTGCGTGTACAAATGAGGTATGGCCCCCATTGCGGCCTGTGAGTGTGACGCAGAATGACATACCGTTGACCTTGTTATCCTCGGTCCTTCATTGTCCAATCCATCAACAGTGGATTTCAACAACTGGCTCAGACGATGAAGGAAATGTACCTACTGCGTCTTAAAATTTACAAAAACGCTTTCAACGCAACCAAATTATGACGATATTTTCGAAACAACGGTTGCACCTCGGGTAGCTTGACATGTTTTTTTTAGCAAATATTAACTTGCTCCGTGAAAAGCAGGCGTTGAGAAACATTAACGTTCGCCGCATTCGTGGTTATTGATTCGAGTCAGAACACACGAAAAAATGTAAAATCAAAATAAAATGCCTGATTTTTCCTACAACAGCAGACAAATTCAGTAAAATCCAAATCCAAATTTTAAGTACACAAAAAGTGATTTAGAAAGTTTATGACTTGGCGTACGACTAACTGCACCTGTAGCTGTGTAAGCGCTCAGGGCGTATGCACAACAGCAGTGATCATGACTCAGCAGAAAAAGAACAACATAACAGGGAGTGCGTGCAACTGGAAATCGGCCACAAATATCCATAAAAACAAGGAGGCGCTGTTCTGCTGAAAAAAATGACACGCCTGCTGAGCAGTGTAACAAAAGACGCGTGCACGCACACACTACGCAGGACACCCTTGTATCAAAACCTAGATCTACCGTTACGCAGTGTAAGCCAGGACGGATGCAGTGGAACTTTTTGCACGGCCCTTTTCAAATGCTAATGGTCAAGTGCGACAGACAGTATATGCTGTGTGCTGTTTTCATGGACATCGTTTGAAGAAAAACAAATCAAACAAAAAAACGTAAATAGCATGTTTCATTGCTTCCATAATATGACACTCTACGCATTTGTAAGAAAAATACAAAAAGCACCCGTCAATAACAGCCCCAGTTTAAAACCACCAGCAGAAAACACAGTTCATATGATACGTGCTACACGGCAGTCTCAAAACACCAACAACGCTTTATAGTTTGCGGTCGAATACCTTTCAAACTACAACAAAACTAAGATTCTAAGTGCACCAAGAAGAGTCAGCAGAGGATCAAAACAGCTGCACTGACCATCCATTCAGCATTTTCGCCCGCGCAGCACATACACTGTGACCAGCGATCACACGCGTAACCACACATGGGCGGTGCGTGGTGCTGGAAGAGCATATCTGGTTGTCCATGATACCACTAACTCTATAATCACTGTAAATGCGTAAAAAGCACAGCTGTTCAAAGTCTTAAAACCACTACAAGTGTGAAAAAATTAATGCTTTGCCGATTTCGTAATATTTTGCAGCGTGTTTTTTTTCCACATATCGAAATTGCAACGACCTGGGGTCGTGACGGTTGTACCAGCACTCTCGCACGTGATAAAAATTATTGGTGCCATTTTTGTCTTTTCGCCGTGGTTCGATTCAAACCGACAAAGGTAACTTTAGGTCACTTACGTTTGCGGTCTTCCACACAAAAAATACGAACACCCAGCAGCGTGCCAATCGACATTTACCGGCCTGGGCACCGTGTACCAAGCAGAAAATGACGAAATCAGAAAGCATTAAAACCACAGTTGGCCACCGTTGACTACGTGCGCTGCACAGTACAGCTTCGTTTTTGTTTAAGGCACTGGTTGCAAGCTCTGCGACGCCAGTTGCCTCTCGGCTTTGTTGGTTCTTCGGAAAGTTTCCGCATGGTGTCGCGATTGCCTGTATTGACGCCCATACTGCAAAGAAATTTTGGTCAGTGCAATATCAGTGCGATACCAACAAGCGATTCTAACGCTGAAGAACTTGCGCAGCTTGCTCGTGATTGAAAACAGTGCTCGCGATGAAAGTTCGCTCGTACGCATTTCGTTCATATCACGCTCGAAACGTGTCACAAAATCCACAATTTGCATCGCCACTACCTAGGTCGGACCTTGAACGCGCAAAATGAGATCATAACAAATCAAACGAAGGGAACGGAAGCTGTCAAACTCAAACTCACTCGTAACTCTGTTGTGATCAAGAGATTAAAACAACTCGCCCTCCGTTTACATCTTTGTCCAGTGACGCCATTGTATCGTATCAACGACTTTATGTGGAATCATTATGACGACTTTTAGTGCAGGATAAAGAATAAATTTGGTTGAGGACCCACTCAGCAAAGTGCTGAGTCACCTCATACGCTTCAGCAAACAACTATTTCCCACTTTAGCAAACAAAGTGCGAGTGTCAAGATACAACGCACGGGGAAACGGGAAAATGCCGTGCTGATAGAATGACATGCAATTAATGCGGTTGACACCGCAAAGTACTTCACGAGTAAAGATGCATGCCACACTTCTATGCTAAGAACAAATCTTGGTTTTGACCTCGGATGATCGCAATTGCATTGGTTTGGTTTCGTGGACAAACGCAATTAGTTCTCTTGGACAGGACGTGGTTCGGTGATTCAGTGAGGAACTCGCGATAGTCATTTTGTCGTTTATAACCATGTCACTGAAGGAAAATCTTGGCATTCAACCAAACTGAGAGCGCAGTAAACAAAACTTCATCCTTTGTACGTTTTTTATGTAAGTTTCCAATTCAACTATCATGGAGTGTTGTCTGAAATAAAAAATTTCCGATCGCAGAACCGAGTTGCTGCACCAGTCGTCTTTACAACTTTATATCGTGTTAGGTCGCATCATGTTGGCGTGCTATCGAACTTGAATAGGGGGCAGGAATTCCATCTTGTAGTGGAAATGTAAATTAACACTATGCGTGGTATTGAAAAACATTTACGAGTCAACCATGCGTTTATTTGTTTAATGAACCAGCGCTTTCAGTGTCATTGTTTGCTGAAGTTCGCTCCTGGGCAAATACGTCACACCTGCCGAAGGATCGTTGGCCTGAGAGACACGAGGAAGGTTTTTATGAGGCGACCTGGAACCCAATCTGCGCTTGAAGTGAAGTGCAGCAAGGTCCCATGTGTTGAAACAGTGATCTTTATCTTGGGTTCCGCCACCACACCCAAAAGGTTAGGAGGAAGATTTGAGAGATTCGTGAAAACATTTGTTTGATTGGGAGATATGACAACTGTTTAAGGCGCTTATAATTTTTACAGCTTTTCAGTTCAAAGTCATGTTGTGTTAATGACTAACAACTTCGCCGAATGTTATTTTCTCGTACCGCTTTGAAAAACACCTGTGTGACGAAACTGCTGTCTTCGCCGATTCATACAAATGCACTATGCTTTACAGTTAATTTTTTCGTTGTACAAAAAGCTTAATTTAATTACAAAATTGTAAACTGTTTCCAGAGGTCCGCAGGCTTAATACTTTTTGAAATGGGTTCTATGTCAGAAAAACATTAGGAGTTACTGTGCTGGGTTCTGAAGTCACACAAATCGTTTCCAAAAGGAAGCACTATCATTTTTCTACGATATTGTTCACGACAATAATCATGAACCTAAAACATTTTTCTTAATTCTCAACAACCATCAACGGCCGCAGGTCATAGTTTGGAAGTATAACGTGAAGTTAATGAATTAAAGGTATTTTTCACATTCATTTTCAAAGAAGTTTTGCAAATAATTTTTTTAAAGCTGAGTTTCGATCACAGCTTTGCATAGTTCTCAACGCTTTTCAGCCAAATAGGAATCATCACGTCTGTTACAAGACCTTCACAACGTTGGAGTGCGTTGAATTTGAATTAACCTCCAGACAGTGGGTCATAGCTAGGGAAGAGGCATGCGGGTGATCGCCACCCCTATTTTAAAACAAAAATGTACTAAAGCACAAAGTAGGTTTTTATAAGCACACTTGTAAACGCTGACATGTTCAGAATTTGGGTGATATTAGGGTTCGAAAATTGACCCTCTTTTTTGCTCTTCAATTTTCTTTTGAATAGGAGTTACGAAATTGTGTTTGACTTGCATGTTATTGCACGCAGATTCTTGCACCCCAACTTTTGTCTTCCCTACCAAAAATCTTGGGTAAGCCACTGCCTCTAGATCACATTTTCACGTATAAGTCCAGAGTTCCGGCAAATTCCAACTGGCTTGGTTGCACATTTCATAAAAATAGACATAGCAACAATAAGTTGAAAAGTAAGTTACTGGATTTTCAGACTTGGGCACCTGCGCGATCAATCGCATCATTTATTGGCCAACTTAAGATATACAACGTTGTACAAAGTCTTATATTGTTAACAGTATTGTTAACAGTTTTGAACCCGGAGCACACCTCTTGTGCACAANCTATCCATAAAAAATGGTTTGAAGACGGACGCAGCGCAATTCCTCATGCTGTCTAGAACACTCNAGGATCACAACAAGAAGTGTTTGTGTCACTGCAACAGGGGCATCTGTCGGGTTACCTCTCTGCTTCGCTGAAGTCCGTCTTCATGAATTAAATTTTCAACGTGCTTTTGATGATACTTCTGGTGTCGAGATTGCAGCCAATCGGCGTGTGCTTGTTGCCTGTTCATGTGATCCAACTCTTTTTGAAAGAAAACATTTCGAAAGCTCTGCAAAATGCAAAACGTCTGGCCGTTAATACAAAAAATCACAAAGCATTTTCTCCAAAACCACTGATGATACTGATATGAGCACTTAATTTGTCGGAATTTCCTTTGGTTTCACAACAATAACATCTTGGTTCAGTAAAATCATGAACAGCTGACTTCTAACAGGAATTTGAGACGATACTGTAGACAGTGACCGGAGTCATTAGTTTAGGCGTCTACGTGCGCTTGGAGATAGCAGCAGGTCTGAAGTTCGACATTGGCCTGAGTGGTCACGAGGCTGATCAATTTGTCATATTTGTGGAATGTTTGCCCGAGGCCCGGCATTACACATGCAACAAGGTCAATTTGGCTCTTATTTGGACGTGGAACACAGTCCTTGCTAAAAATACGGTCGTCCTACTGTGTCTCTTGCTTTGAATCTGAAACAACTACAGTACAAACATAAGGAAGCGTAGGTCGCTTATACGAAGACAAACCCAGCATTGGTAACATATCTACGCCCTTGCAGTTACACTGTTTGTTTACCGTGTTTTTGTTTACACTGTTTAGTTTACCGTGCCCGTGCTACGTAAGACGCGTGTTCTTATGTATATCCTGATCGTCTGGATTTGTGTATATACCGGCATATGTACTCTCGCTGGTTACAAACAATCCCATCATTGAGGCGGATCGACGAGGGATAACCCAGTGATGTTAAACTCTATTCCTACTGCCAGACACATTTTTTTCACTCGAAAATAAGCAGCAGATAAACTCATTTCCGTTTACACAATGAGATCGACAAGAACCCGTGGGCCAGCACATTCTGCGCGTAATCCACACAAAAACGCCAAAAAAGTTATTTTGTCATTCACGCCTAACCACAGCTTCTAGTCTTTATGCTACATCCAAAGATCTTGCGGTCAACCAACATAAGCCTGGCGAAAAAGTTCTCACGGAACCAGTTTTACTTGAGCGATGCAAGCCAACATTTCAAAATGCTATTCCACTGCTAAAGTTACTGCAGAAACTGCATTCATATTGGTCAGTGGAAATGTGGTCGAAAAATTAATTGTGGGTTTGCTCTCGTCTACAGTACCGATCTGTCTAGAAGGTTTGCTTTCAGCGTTTGGATTGCAAAAAATTGTATATCATGTTGAAAATTAGCTACTCAAAATGTTAAAGTTGCGGCTTTTGCTGAATCTGCATCCTCGTAAATGGAACAAATATTTGCTTGGAAAATTAAAGCACTATATTCTGCATCAACTCAATAGACGCACTGGTTTCATAAGCTGGGAATTCAAACGCAAGACCACCTTTAAGAAATCTAGAATAGGACAAATCATTTTGAATCAGTCAAGTAGAGGGGTGTGGAAGTGTTATGTTATGTTCATTGGGAGGTTTGGTGTTGCGACAAAAGGTAGTAAAACTTTTCCGTATACAGCGCGACGTTTTCATAGCGTAATTCCTTTAGGAAGACTATATTTGGTCAAACACCTACAATAGGCTTTCGCACAGTGAAACTAACACCAACTAAACATGACTTCTTCAAAACGCCTATCTTACGATTACAAAAGTGCAAACATGAACAAATATCAACCATGCACAGCTAAGACAACAATAAACTGCTTATTAGTGTCAGCGCAAGAGCCCATTCGTTTCGTACTGGAATTTCATGGGATAAAGTTAATACGCAAGTCAAAACCGAAAAAATATGACTCGAATCGACTCTTTTCGTAAAAATGTGACTCCTGTCAAGAGTCATTGACTTGAGTCAAGCAGTCACTGCTGATCAGTACATTTGATGAATCAACATGCACTTGCAAAAAAGCTTTAGAAGAGATGTTTTGCCAATTAAAAATCTTCAGGAGCAGTAACCTCGCAACGAAATTGACGGAAACTTCCACAATTTTCCAGCACCTGGTTTATTTTCGCCTTCGCGTCGATTGTATCAGCGAGCTTCTGCTCATATTGCCGCTGCTTCTCCACATCAGAACCGATACGCATCAGTGCTTGCTTCCTGAAAAAAAATGACTCATCTCTTTTAATTTTCCTAGGACACCTTTCTGGCACGCGCGCAATGATGTCTAAGCCGGCAAAAAGTACCAGAAATAAGCAGGAAGAGGTTTAAAAAATTCGGCACTTTTATAACCCACAACCCTTGGGATAGCGCAAACAGTTCTAGAAATTAAATCAACGTGATCACACTGTGAAATTAAAAAAAGACACATGGAAAGAAATCAAAGAGAGCTTGTAAGCCTCTAAAAAGGAACTGAAATGTTGCCGTGCAAGCACAGTCACCAAAAGATTTTTTACTTTTCGTTTACTTTGTATTTATAAAGCACAGCGTTTATGAGTATTTTGAGGAGATCTGTCGCACGATGAGGGAAGTTGAAGATCAGTACTCGTATCAGTTTTTACCCTTTATTTTGTTGAAATACCGCGTTTTGAATACAATGTTCGGAGTCTTTCACACAAGTTTTGATTAATCCCAAACTCATTTAGCTAAACTGCGTGGAATCGATGATCTACAAAACCGTGCATTGAGCCGAACAGTTGGGGAACCGCTCAAAACTCGACTTCCCACAATGCCTGCGCTACAGGATTTTGAGTAAAGCAACACCAGGGTTATGTTTTCTGAGAATACTCCACTGGCATCCTTTATAACGCTTTCAAACTTCTGTGTTCACTGCCACTCGCATTAGAAATATCTAATGAATGGTCTGCAATGCGACTGAACTTCAAGTCAGCGTTTAACTTAGCGAAAAAAATAAAGCAACTAATTTTGCTTTGAAAATGCAATTAGGCCAACCGATCAGGTGGAACAGTGGTTGAGCTCGCGCCACTTGAACAGCTAAGTTGGGTTCGAATCCCGGTCAGGTCACACCGAAAACTTGAAAAATGGTACTTGTGGCCTTTTCAGTCTCATGCTCGGCGTTAATGGGTGAAGGGAAAGCTTCACGCGCGGTGCTGCCATTAACTTGCCACCATTATAGCATCCACCACGAAAGTAGCCGGGTGGCCCCGCGCAAGCAAGCGAATATGGTCGTCGATGACCACTTGTGACAAAGGGAATAAAAAGTAAGGGTTTTGAAACTGAACCTGAACAGTGCAAAGTTAAGTTGATGAACAATGCGTTTATGTGCAGCTACCTATACCAGGTTTTGCTTTTTGGACGTAGCAAACAGAAAATGGGAAGGCACAATCCACGCAGTTGTAGTGAATCAAGATTTGTAGGAAAAACAAGAACGGAATGAAATATTTCCCTTGTGTTTGACCAAAACCTCTTCCAACGTTTCACCAAATGATTCAAATCGGTCATCACCAGCTTCGATTGCCAAACTACCCCAAACCTAAGAAAATCTCATAATAATCAACCTTAAGTCTCCAAATCAGGCCACTACAGCAACATCAAAAGGGGCCAAGCACAACTACCGCCAGCCGCGTTGGCCAAGGCCCAGACCATTATCACAATATCCTGACTAAATACAATGCAGTGTGGCGTGCAACGAAAGTGGCCCAGTATGACTGTAAAGGAATCTCGTCACCTTTTCGTGTCTTCGATAAACTGTGACTTTCTCATCACATCGTTTTCTCTTTCAGCCCAAGCCTGAGATCTGACCGCGGCGTGACGTCGACCAAGGTCGAGCATTCTGTCCTTATGTCTGTTGGCGAGGAAGTCACTTGACCCGATCTTCGGTGCGTAGATAGTATGCTGAAATACGTGCGAAATACATTTAATTAAAATTTAAACATAAACACGGCTGTGCATGCGTCCGGGATCAAGGACAAACTGCGCTCCATACAGAATAGAAAAGCATTGATAGTTGAAGTGCAAAACTGCAGCACAGTCTCGCCTATTTAATGTAAAGAAGTGTAAATGGATGAGAAATATTGAAAAAGTATTTTGAACACTGCATCATTCATAACCAATCAGCCTACGAGAAAAGCTACACCACATGCATAGAATGCCACACACTTATCTGAAGATTTTCGAAATCTATATTTCGAAAACCGCGTTCTGCTGTGTTTAAGGGCACGTAGCACTAATGCAATAAAAAAAATATTTGCGGACCGTTTTCATTCAGTTGTGATTCTCTACAAAACAGTTCAGCAGAATAGAGTTGCACAATCGTTCAGAAGTTATATAAATGCAGTGATATCGACTTGAATAACGAAACCCGTTTTAAACATTTCAACCCATTCGCCTGTAAAGACACAGAACCAACCGCAACTTGAAGCAAATTATCCCAAAATTTGCGCCTCTAACAAACGATTACGTGGTTGCAAGCTGCTCGTTGACACACCTCAGTCAAATGACTGAATCTGTTAAATTACTCCTAATTTGAGAAAACGATTTGAAAATTTCCTCTAAAATTGAAATAAAACGAACACCAACGTCTAAAACACTTATTAAGTTAAAATCAATATCAAACGCAGTTGCGTAATTCCTGTCAAAGGCAGGTCATACCTCAGGTCGTTCAACGTAAGGAGTTTTGAGATGTTCCAGAAGTTTTGCTCGGTCGCTTCTGACGTCCGAACCGCCCACAGTGTAAAACGCTGATCGCGTGTTCACCGGTCCATCGTAGGAACCAAAGTCAGGTTCTTTCCAAGTACTGAACTGGAAAATAATATGCAGTGTTAGTGAAAGACAGGAAGACCAAAAACGCCGTTTTTATTGTACATACTGTAAAATCTGTTATTGTCATATACTCATATAAGATTGTACGACTTAAATATCCCGTTGATTCAGTCTCTCGTCCACTGAGGCTTTCGCAAACGCGAAATTAAGCCACTTACCTCCTCACGAAACAATGAAAAAGAAGCGGAAGCTTCAACAACTTGCAAAAATTCGTCCAAACCAAACTTATGAATTGACGTGTTTATCGGGCAACACATATTACCGGCAATAGAGGTCAGCTGTATTGCTTTTAGTCACATGTTTTTGTCTGAAGCAAAGTAGTTTGTTCTCTGTAGAATTCTAATGTAACAGCACTGAGGAACGTTCTGTGCAAGCAGCATTGTCCGCACAGCCGGGCACAAAAGCCGCGTGTCCAGCACATGCCCCTAAGCTGACACGAGAGTGTTTTGCTCAAGGTTAATGACGCGACGTGAGAAATTTTTGGTGAAAAAAATAAGGAACATGCCGTGAAAAATAAACAAGAATTGCAGATTAGAAAGAAACCTAACCATTGCCGGTCTCCTGTTTTCGAAATCGAGCAAATGATGATTGCGTGGCTGCGGAGTTTGCGGCCAGTACTTCTTCCATGGCGGCCTCTCGCTCTTTTCCTTGCGTCTGCGGGTCAAACGTGGTTCGGTGTTGGTGCTTTTGTTCAGCGTCAATGGATATTCCGTAATCCTCATGCCCTCCGCTTCACTGTAATTCACGGGGTTTATTAACGACATTGGTGCAGTGGCGGGTGAAAAACAAAAAAAACTGAAACACTTTGAGAAATTCGTCCGTTTTGTCACAACGTGAACGGTTAACATAAAAGGTTGACTGTCACAAATTGGAGTTAACTTGTGTTTCATCAAAATAAATGTATTAGCGCCATCAAGCGTATACTTTTCTACTACTACCACGCATGCAGGGTTTTTTTAAGGTGTTTTAGGGACCCGATTCGGTTCCCTAGAATTTCAAATCGGGTCCCTAGAATCAGAGAAAATTATCATCGGGTCCCTAAAATCAGAGAAAATCGGGTCCCGAGAATCAGAGAAATCGGGTCCCTACAGATCCATACTTTCCTTAAAAAAAAACTGGCGTATGTATCCTCGTGTTCTTTCATGTATTTTGTGTGTTCCTTTTTACTGCGATGCATACTTAAGTCTAGTGCGTTGCGTGTGGGAGTGAAGACGTTATGCAATACAAATAAAAAATGTGGTAAATTTTGACTTGCCATTCGAAAATTTTGACTGGTCATTTCCTAAAAACTACCCAATACGAAATACGCTAAAAAGAAATGAATAGAACGTCGAATTACAATTGGCCGTGTGATTTGAGGCTTCATTTTTCTCATGTTTTCTATACTGCTCGATTGATAAAACCAATAGCGAGCACTAACTCCACGAAGAAATTCATAATGTATGCAGCACTTATCGATAGGGTCATCCAGATATCGCTGGCGGTTGTGCTAAGTGTAATCGCCAATGGCATGACATGCTACGAATCACACATGTGTTAGATAACTTCAATATGGATCTATCAAAAGAATTTCTCAGCTAAGAATCGCGCAATGTGACGTTTACTGAGAATATATACAATACACGGCATCTTCAGGTCTTATTCAAATATAACTTCAATATGTTGTTTTCGACAAGCCAAAACTTCAGTTTTTGGAGACGTACTGTTATTGACTGTGATGCCACAAAAGCAACCAAATATTACAGATTCTACCTATTCTATGGCTCGCAGTGCTCTTTTCAGTGGTAGTATTAACAGACGGCAAATAAAATTGAAAACCAAAGCATATATGTACCCAAGAGAAGGCCATGCAACACAAAACCTGTTTGCACGCCTTAATATACTGCGAAAAGCAACAAGGGGATACCAGCTTTCATAGGAGTCAAAAGACATATATTATCTCGTATACTAGATACGGTCAATGGGGGTTATCACATAAAAAACTATAAGTTCATCAGACAGTACATAATTGTGCGCAAAATCGCTATCTATTGTTCGTTCTATGTCTTAAATATGCGAGGTTTTGTCGGGCGGTATTGCGGTTTCATCGGACTCTTGATCTATCAGTGCTAAAGAAGCTTATGATGCCTGTAGTGTTCTGGACTTTGGCAATTCTGGCAATTCTTCGATCCCGCCAGGCACCATGACCTTTCCAACCTTATTCTGGCAATTCTTCGATCCCGCCGGGCACCAATGTCACCTTTCCAACCTTAAAACGCTGTGCCTGTAGCATAAGACTAGCAGGGGCGTAACGAGGTTAGACAGCGCCCGGGGTAAGAAACAAGTTTGGCGCAAGGTCTTTCGGAACCAAATGTTCTGTACTGAAGAAAGTACCATTGTTGGGACTTTCGACGCCCCCCGTGGTCATTCAGCGTCCCCCGCAGTGATTCGGCGCCCGGTGAATTGTGCCCCCCTTTCCCACTCGCTACGCCCCTGAGTGCTAGAGATGCAACGGCGTGTCATGTACGCTGAATATTTCATGCGAAAACGCCAGGGAAAACATTTCCAAGCTTCGTATTACACATTGCAGCTGATAGACGTTTTCAGGAAAGGGATTAAACATGTTGAAATATTTGACATGTACAACGTGCCTTGTCCAAAATCATGATTCCCATTGCGTTTCCATTACGATCACGGAACAGTCGAACCAACAGGGTTGTATCAAAATTTTATAGAGCGATGCTTTAGCAAAACTATACTCCAGAGGCAATGCACAGAAAATGTTTATAGCTGGTCATAAAGCGTTAGTTTCTGTTTTTGATACAGCCCTTGCTTTGCCTTCACATTTCATTTCGTGCCCCTTTCTAGTTTGAAGCGTAGATCGTGGTAAAGAACTTTGGCTGTGGCGTATCACCGTAAGAAGCTGTTGCTATTACTTTCGTGTTTCACAAAACACGCTGTCGCCCGTACCATGTGCGATATGTTGCGAACGTCAGTCAGGTCGATCACGATCTTCAAGTTCTGCAAACCACTTTGTCTAGCTAGGTTATACTCTAGATGTTTTATTGCGATGGGGGTGATGATCGTTGCCAGGCAACATACATTTGATTTCTCTGCTGTTGAAACTTCGTCTTGACATTTGGTTACGTCGAAATTTGAAATACAAATTCGGGCCTTTAAGGACCGCGGCAGCCACTGTATTGGCTTTTGGACTGAATTTGGCTGCAATTCGGCGAGCGATTGTGATAGAAAGTCACTTCAGGACACATAAGAAGCGGATTTTCGTCTGGTTTCTTTTAAACAACGCGTGAATTGGCTCTTCAGTTTTTCACAGTCCCCAAACTTTATTAGTCCACCTCGTGATGTCACCCTGCCCCCAAAAACTCCAAATCCAAAAGTGCCCATTTTTTAAATCTAAAGTTGTGTTTATTGGCGCAAACATTAGATAATTTCATGCAAACTAAAGTTAAAGCGCTGGGACAACGAAAAAAAACTGTTAAACAGGTTGTCTCGTCGGGCGCCCTCGACAGTTTCATAATTTTCTATCATGGTTTGAAGTTGATGGCCGAATAATTGGGAATTTAATAAGGTTACATTTTTTTGAAGGGGTGGCACCAGACCCGTAACCAGCTTGGGACACCAGGCGGGGCGAAGAGTTTTCTGAGAGTGGCCCAAATTTTTTAAACTATGTCCAATAGTTTTGAACTATGTCCAACACATTTTTCCAGGGTAGGGGCGATTTTATAGAGGGGCCTTCGCCCCCCTGGTTACGGGCCTGGGTGGCACTCGGCTGGATGATCAACACGTACAAGCGCAAGACTTCCTTCAATCAGCTCTCTAGTGCGATCGGTCGGTGAGTTATGGCTGAAAAAGCTCGAGTTACTACAGTGACCATCGCGGTCCTTGAATCCATCACAGTAAAATATCGTGTATTCATAACAGTGTCATCAACAGAAACCAGCCATCAGTTTCATTTTCTCGCCTTGTACTCCCTTTGGAGTATCACGAGTGGTCACTGGTCATCGACGCCCATGACCAGCACGCTTGCTTGCTCCAGGGGGGAACGCGGTTACTTTCGCAGTGAATGCAACAGAGTTAATGGCAGCACTGCACGCAGAACATTTCACCGAAAACCAAACCTTGAACGCCGAATAGGAGGCTGGACAGGTCGGAAGTACCGCTTATCAAGTTTTGATGTGACCTGGCCGGGAATCGAACCGATGTACCCTACCAGATACGGTGGCTTTACCATTTAGTAGTGGAATTGCTTTACCAGATACGGTGGCTCTCACTTTACCACTTAGTCGGTCAGCTTAAAAGTAACAGAATTCCAGTCGTACCAAATTTTCAACAGCACTTGGGCCATTGCAAAATTAAGTTAAAACACACTAAACCGTTATGCAAATATCGTGCTGTAAAGAAACGATTGACTTTTTCCCTTTACTGACCTGTCGCTGCTGCTATCACTGCTACTGTCTGACGATGGGCCAAGCTCCTTTTTCCGTCGTCGCAGACGCTTTATCTTTTCCTCTATTTCAAACTCCTCCAGCTGCTTTTCAACATGACTTGTGAGCTCCTCTTTCGTAAGATCGGAACCTGAGTTCACAAATCACAATAAAAAGATTGATATATAAGTAAGTACGTTATAAAACGACAAAAATGTCGAACGCGAGAACTTAATGGTTAAATTGCTCACTTTTGAATCGGGGGCTAAAAAGCAAAATAACGAAACATTCGGATTTCTCCCTATACATATTAGCGCAAACGACTTTGTGGGAATGTTAAATAAAAATCTTACCTTCAAGTTTTGGATGTGTTATAGGATACCTTCTGCGGAATGGCAACACGTTTTCAGGGTAGAAAGGCCACGGCCACGTTCCATACAACAAGTCTGGTCGATAAAAAATCAACTCTGGCCACGTTCTCAAAAGTGATGGGACAGGTGTCAGCAGAGGGTAAGTAGGCAGGTAATACAAGCCAGAGTGAAGCCACGGATAATACAGCAAATGTCGTCTGAAAAAAGCAGTGAACTGAAGTCAATTTTTCTTCACTATATGAGAGCAAAGCAGTTGATATTTTCAAACAAACATGTGCCGAACACATGACCCAAATAGATCCTCCACTGTGAACTTACGTGTCTTCGGACTCCTTTCAAATAAAATTGTTTGTTTAGACCAGCGGTTCTCAATTGGGGATGTTCGCACCCCTAGGGGGTGGGAGAAGGGATTTCTTGGGGTGCGAACTTCTCTAATAATACAAAAAACAATACATCAAATGGTGCAAAAATGATTTTTCCTTCCGGACGGGGTGCGGGCTTCAAAATGAATTGAGAACCGCTGGTTTAGACTGACCGAAACGATTTGAGGTGCACGTTTGACCTGACAGCAAAATGAACCAATATGAAGCAAGCAGCTGCATCGCGGCAATACATCTGATTGAAACCTCTTTTAAATCAATTACGATGAAGAGACAGGGACCTTTGAATGTCACCCAATTCCGATTTCACTTAAACTCACTTTCACACTCCGCTTTTCTTTTCACAGTTCCGCTGGCTACACGCCAAGCGGCGGACAAGCCAGGTCGGAGAAGTTAATCATGTCACCTGGCCCTTGGTCGGCCATCTCTGGACCGCTTTCCCGTGGGTATAGACAGCAGAACTCGTGTTGTCAACCTTTCTTGGGGAATCTGGTCACGTTGCTGAGATCTCTGTAATGGCTCCAGCTGGCTCGATATTCACGGGTTTACGTATTTCACAGCTGCGCACTTTGTAGCGAAGTATCACGCCGTGAAATCTTCGCGAAAATCCCATCGCTGCCACCAACACTCGACATAACACTCTTTCAGCCATTACCCAAGGTTTTTGACCATAGACTAGGATCGGAGCAAAGTCAGATGTTGCTGACTTCACTTTCAGATGTAAAAAAATGAAAGCTTAGCAGTGTTTGAAAGTTTAAGATGTCACCACGGAATGATGAAGCTCATGCAAAACAGTGTTTGCGTTACCAATCCGTGTATCAATCTCGTTGTTATGCCTTCTGTCAGTAAAGAATACCGCCCGAAAGTACTTGTACGTTTCGACCTGCCGCAGGGTATGGCTTCTTGCTAATAACGTACACAGACTTGGTTTTTGGGGAGGCTCAATAACTCGGTTTCACTTCCGACTTTCATTCCAGCTTGATCGCACACGGCTGCAAATTGATTAAGTGCACATTGAAAGCCTTCTTCCGAAGATGCGAGCAGCAGTAACTCCACTGTAAAGAGCAAACCGTTGTTCCTACTTTCATTCCAGCTTGATCGTACACAGCTGCAAATTGATTAAGTGCACATTGAAAGCCTTCTTCCGGAAGATACGAGCAGCAGTAACTCTACTGAAAATAGCAAACCGTTAACAAGAGCAAAGGTTTTAATCGTTTTAGGTCGGATTTAATCACAGCCCACAGCGTTCTCAACCCTTAATGTCTCGAAAGCTAGGGACGGCGATCGCAATGCTATTTTTTGTACACAAAATGTGTGTCTGGTTGTATGCGGATAACTAAGACCAAAATATCTTCAAAATACTCTCTCCATTTGCCTAAGATATCCTCCTTATCGGTACGTACGACACCGTTTGAGTTTTTTATGGACCTGGCAGTATTAGATCTTTGCCGCGAAGACGCCGGATCATTTGGTAGAGCACTTAGTCGGTTTGCCAGCAATTTGAATATAGTTAAAGCCAACATTCTCCCAAGATTGCATTTTGGACGTTTTTGCCACTTGCGCTGCGTACTTTCATGTCTCAGCGTATCCTGAATGTAAAGAAGGTTCGTCTTTGTTCTTAGGCGTTGTGGGCTAATTTCTTTACTTGCGCAGCATTTTAAACTCCTGGTTCCACCAAGGGTTACGTTTATGTCATCTGTCGCATGCGAGTCGTTCCTGCCGACATACCCGAGCAGCCGAGGAAACGAGAGCTTGTTTGAACAACCGCCACTGGTCATCTACTTGCGATATGCATTGTGGGATCTCTCGAAGCAAGGACGATACGCTGTCTGCAAACGACATCCAGGTCCACCAGGGCCTCCGCTCCAACTTCACTCAGCGATCTGCTAGCCCTACACGTTCGTATGCGCCATGTTGGAATTTCCAGACTTACGTTGTAGATGACTAGGTGGCGATTGATCGAGAGCTCTGCATCCCTTTTGACACGAAAGTTCAACACTAATTGGAACAAGTCACCTGAAGCTATGCAGGAATCAATCAGCGATCGTCGTCCCGACGACTCTCTGCACCAGGTGTGGAGCCTGTGGAGTTTCTGTTTGGAATAAAGTTTCTTGATGCACAGTGCTTTTGGTGTTTTGTTGAAGGACAATGGAAGAAGCTTTCCGCTATTACTTATGTTATTTATACCATCACCATATTGACCGATCATACCCTTCCATACACCAGCGTTGTTTCCAACGTGTACTTTTAAATCTCCCAAAGACATCCTGGATTTCTTAGCTTTAATGCTGCGCAGTGCAGCGTTTTCTCCACGTACGTAGAGTACGGTAAAGTTGAGTTTGAGCCTGTATCCGTACCAAACATTGGAAGCGGTCTATCAACATCAACATGGACACCCTTCCAAATTGGTTCATTGATCAACACAACTTGCCAGCTGGAGACTTATGAGTACCACACCAGCCTGAACAAACATCGTTGGCTCAACGCAGGAGCAGAAGAGTTTCCGCCCATCACCCAGCTCATTCGTTGGTATATACTGATTAATTTATGCTCACCCCCAAACTTGAAAATACCTGGATGCACACTGAAAATTTACTGAAAAACCGGCCAGGTGGAACAGTTGGTTGAGCACGCGCCAAAATCCGGTAGGCTGGGTTCGATTCCCGGTTGGGTCATGCCGAAAACTTGCAAAGGGATAGTTGCGACCTGTCCAGCCTCGTGTTCGGTGTTAATGGGTGAGTGCAAGGAAACGGTTGACGCTAGGTGCTGGCATCGACTCGGTATCAATGCAGCATTCACAAAATAGAGTCGCATTCCCTTGCGCAACAGAGCACTCGTGGTACTCCGGAAATGAGTACAGAAAGCGAGTATAAATTAAACTAAATTTAAGTAAAATTCTAATATACGAGAGAGTAGGTGTCCACTGACAACGAAGTTTTCATTACTTAGATATGTATCCTACAAAATAGAAAATGGTAACATAACCTCATTTTAAAAATTCATAGTGAAGTACTTGCGTGGTAGGGGCACCAAGGACAAGGCTAATCCGCATCAAAGCCGCATCCTGTAGCACAATGCTAAAACTGAAATACGGAAATACGGAAAGTGTTTGCCCCAAGATCAAAGTAAATAGATTTGGGAAATCAGTTGGAAAATAAAATTTACGAAGAAAACTTTAAACAAAATTTGTTGGATTATTATCTTCAAAAAGTCGCCTTAGGAGCAGCTTTTCTCCCCAAGAGCAGAGTTCTTTCAGCTGACTTCTAAACAAATACGACGAGAATCACCTTATTGAGATTAGAGGGTCCCATGGAGCCGACTTGATGACGTCGTCGACTTCTTTTGGCAGAGACGGATAACCGCTTGGTAGGTCAGTAGCATCGGCAGTATCGATAATCTCTTTTCGTGCTGTGATCTGCAATAAAAACATAATCTGCTATATCTTCTACCTAATGGTCACAACGAGTTCGTTGCACCCCACATTTAGCTGATTACAGCACGGTCTCAGTTTCAAAAGGTTTTGCAAAGGAAATTTCAGCTTTACTATCGAGAACCTGGCAACTAAGGGTGACACAAAAACAACGGTCATCACCAAAAATCGAATAACTTCTAAAATTTGATTTAGATTAACACAAAACTTCAGCTACATTAGGTCAAGCCTGTGTAGCAGACATCTCCAAAGTTTCAAGTCTGTGCTACAAAAACTCTTTGTTTCACTGGTGCTCAAAAAATGTGCTCCAGATGAGCTCCCCGGCGCTGCAGGCACATTTGGATCCGGCGGGCAAAGTTCTCGATGACCCTCCCGCATTCCTCCCTTG
>JGI24021J15306_10000870_pt1 | contig 26746 bp, 19 predicted proteins | sample Ectturendosymbi1_FD_15306 | JGI IMG/M metagenome (IMG submission 15306) | reverse complement strand
TTGTGCTGTAACAAACGTAACCTAGAATGAAAATAAGTATTATGTCGTCACGTGAACTGTTTATCTCGAGTCCTCGAGGTATCTGCGCCGATGTTATTTGCCCACCTTGCTTGTTGGTTCCGTAGCTGTGCAGTGTTAAAGTTTGACCAGTTTTACCACTCAAACTTCTTCTGAACCGAGTTTAGACTCGTTTCCTCAGAAATCTACGTAGGCCTATGCAAAAGTGATTGATTTACGCAATGTGGTCCTGTGAAGCATTGGGTTCATTGCAAATCGATATCGCATTCCCCCCCACCAAATTAGCCTGTGTCCGCTACTGGCATTGCGTTAAGGTGTCAAGTAATTGAAATCTAATCACCAGTAATCGAAGTATAACCGGATAAACTTCTCAAGCAAACAAAGAAGGTTTTACTTTACAAAATCATCCCGAGGGCCGGATTCAACATCGCAAGGGGCCTGTTTTGGCCCGCGGGCCGTATGTTTGACACCCCTGGGTTAAAGCCTCCGGGTTTGATGTAATCAACCGCTTTTATTACCGAAACCAGTATATTTTGCAGGGGTGCTGGTGAATATTTGATAACAAGCGCATATTTGTGAATCACACATTGACGCGATCTTTTATTTCAAGAGCAAGTTCTTTCACTTGTTTCAAAATGTCAGAACGTGAGTCCAACATAGCGTGGATGCCTGGCATGCTCAGGCTCTACACGTTGTTACAAAAAATCGTTGTAAAATTAGTGTTGCTGAGAACAACGTTGCATAAAACACCATGTGGCTTCCTAATGGCGTTGTTAGCAGCCGAGGCAAAGCGAAATTTGAAAAACTGCGTGAAGCTATCGCACTTCACGACCATGGTAAGAATAAAAGTGACAAAATTTATCCCGTTACAGTATGTTCCTTCCTGTCTTCAGGCTACATCTCCAAACCACTGCTGGATTTCAGATTACAACTCTTCTGCAATTACAGCCAAATGAGTTACACTTTCCCACCTGTGAAGCGGCCGTTTTGTTCCTCTTTGGTTTTCGACATGAGACGTTTAGCTCTTTTAGGTGATGAACATTACAAATTTCATTCTTTCCAAGGCGGTTTCATTGAAGAAAAACGTTGTTTCTTAGGTTGCGGCGATGCTTAGCCTAGACTGCCAGTCACGCGTAGCACCTTACTGCGCGGCGTGGAGTGGGAAATAAGAATTGGATGAGGTTCGATGCGCAGCAATCAAACTCCAAAAAGCAGATTTAATTTTATGATTAGATTTTAGGATTTGACCCTAATTGAAAGTTAGAGAGAAAAACAAAAACACGTTGAAGTTTATTTTATGAAAGCATCAGTGACCTCTTAAAAATGTTTTTTTTTTAATTATTAGATAGCATAGATACATTTATTTGGTAGACCCAATCCTGATATTTCTCGACGATAAAACTAACTGCGTGTGAATAAATCAAAAAAGGCGATAAAAATTATACTTTATAACTTTTACCGACTGATCATTTTCATCAAAACCAGCGGCAATTCGGAGTAAGTCAGAATATCGTATTACTTGAAATACAGCACCGACTGAAAAGGTGGTTGATAACCTGGCATTGGAATATCAGAGAATGGATCCTCTGTGAAGCTGAGAGTTTATTTACCTGTATGGGCATGCTGGGACAGCTGCAAGGATTGCACCTAGCTAGCAAATACTACAAACGGCACTGCCAAAATCAGAGCTAGAAGTAGCAATAACCGCGGTTGTGCCAAAAAGCACAAACGAAAAGCAAATCTGATCGTCTAACCTCCCATGATTTTGCTTAGCTTCCAACGGAAAATCAAAACCTTTGAGAGATTTCATTGCATCTTCAATGCAAACAGTGGCACGAAGGCACAACTCATCCACTTGAATTTCGGCCTGAATGACGTATAACATGAATGTTATCTTTTTATCACGAGCGTCACGCTATAAAAGGCCTTCAGTACAAACACACTGGGATGAAATTAGAGAAGACATACACACAAAAGAAATTTTACAAGATCTTTTGTCACTCATGCTCCAAGGCGCTGCTTATAGACAGTTGACAACTCTGCACATCACGAAACAAAACTATAACCAAGTGCGATTCGTCACAAGGACGTTTTACTTCGTCGGGAAATAAATGTAATTACATGACTTATCATGAACGCACGAAGTCGCACCAATTTGTCTTTACACAAGCCACTTTTCGATAACAAAATTGAATGGTCGTAAAAATATACATTGAGCACTCATTTTATTAGTAAATATTGATAGCAATTATTCTACCAACCAACCTCCGCCAATGCAATATCTCCCGTAAGTTTGTATTCATCTTCAGGTGAGGTTGACGGTAGATTTTCTCTTAAAGACTGGGCGGCAGAAAAATCATGAAAACCGGAGCTGGCACCACAACTCGAGAAATTGCGTTCCAAACCCAATTTGTCCTTTGTCATTAGAGAAGCAGGCAGAAATTTAGGTACTGACCCTCCGCCGGATTCCAGCGAAGTGCTGCTTGGTCTGCTGTAACTTAAATAGTCATACTCGCTGATTCGTAGACTCGCGCAACCTGGGGGGTAACCGCAGAAGAAAACAGACCCGAACACCCGAGCAAAAGCAAGTGCCTCGTCTCTGGCTGCTCTGCACATGCTCGACCAAGAAACGTGTTCGATATTGGCGGCGGCACTGTCCTTCGCGTCGGCTTGTGCGTTGCGTTTATCAATGCGGCTTCTGCGACTGCCCCAGTCGCGGCTTCCTTGTTTGGAAAAACGGGGAGTTTGGGACAACCTGTGTCTCGCTTCTTTCAAATGACGAAGTTTTTGCTGATACGCCGCAACTAGGAACGCCTTCATTGCAAGTTGCGCTGTCACAAACAGAATACAAAAGTAAAGGAAAAACGCAACGGTCCCAGATAACGTCTCATACTTTTTCAGACTTCCTTTGTTGCCCGCATTGAGTGCGAACCCGAATGACCATCTGGCTGTTTGCTGCAAAGAGTCGATGTACGATGAATGGTTGAGCCAAACGTATCCGAAACACAAGTAAGCGAAGGCGCTCATTAGCATAATGATGGTTATCAGTAGCATAGATATTGGGATCCCATTTGACTTCAATGCACTGCACAGTGCAGATAGCTTTACCAAACAATTTCTTTGTTTCGCATGCCAGGATATCGCTAAATAAACGCCTTTGATGACAACTAACACAGTCCACGCACCCAGCAAGTAATGAGTTTGAGCCTCGTTGTCGATGACCTTTTGCAAGTAATCGGCATAGTCTTTCTCTAAGTGACCGGTATTTTCAATGTAGCGAGCTGAGGCCAGAAGGTTTCTGCGCTGCATAGTGGCTGCCACTAAGTAAATAACCACCGTCAACCACATGGCCACATCCGCGACAACCAAGCCTTTGGCGTAAGGAAGCAACGAGCTTTTGCGAAGCTCTTTGCGATGTTCCCGAGTGGTGGCCACACGTTCTACGCAAGCGATGAAACACTTTGATGCGCACCACGTGACCCAGAAGACCAAGATCACGTGACTCAAAGTCAGCGCATCTCGAATGGGTTTGCTCTTGTGATGGAGAAGCACGGAGCGAACACGCACCGTCGCCGTTCCTGCCAAGCCTTGTCTTCGGAAAGTAGATATCGCGGTGAGAGTCACGTAGTGTCGTGTCGCCCAGTTGTATGCAATAAGCTCAGTCATTAATCCATCGCGATTAGACAGATTAAGGTATTGATGCTTGTTAGGTTGCAAGAGATTAAGATGAAAGACGTTCCCTATCGCAAAAGCATCCGGTGATCTGTTGTGCAAGGGATTGACAACACGGAGCGTGTTTTCAGGGAGGTCCGAGCAATTGGAAATATTCATAATTTGCCGCATTTTTGCAGGTACTGAAGAACACCTGCGTGGTGAAAGCAAATTAAGACCGGTGACGCGAACAGCACTCAGCAGCAGAAAGCTGCCGGACTGAGTCAGGTTGGTATTGCCGTACACGCTACGTGTTTCACGCATGATATAAAAGCTTGCGTCGAACCACGACTGCCAGTCTTCAAAGTTGCTGATGTTGAGAAACGGAGGACGATGATGGTGTGGACAACTGGTCGAAACTTGAAATCCATTTCTGACACAAAATCCTCTTCTGAACCACAACTTAACATGCTCGACGTGTCTGATTCGAGCTCTGTTTCCAGATGTTTGCGTCACAACCACCACGATAAGGAGCAGTGCCAGGCTCAACAGAGCCAGCCAGGTGTGAAGCGCTTTTTTAGCTGAGGCTTGCTTCCTCAAGCGCTGCGCAAGCTGGTGCAAGTGGTTAGTACCGGCTTTCCATGTGCCGTCGGTATGATACGGCGAGGTTAAGTTGCGCAAGAATCGTAATCTTCTTCTGTCCGATATTCTCTTGTTGATTTCTGAAGGGCTCACTACTGTCTCGCCGGTCTGGGTGGCTGTTTCATCAGCAATCATGTACTCTGAAAAAGTGGCACGAAAATAAGCGGAATCACTGAGAAAAACGGTAAGAAATTTAATTAATTTCAGGCATCCGACGCATTCAACCGGTACCAAAAGATTAGACAAATTTGTTTGCTGACGTATAAGCTTGCCAGGAGTATTTCGCACTGCGACTAGTTCGACCAAGTATCTCACTGCATCACTGGACGCTAACATTGAAACACCGTAAAATGGTCTATATTTACGTATGGAAGTAGTTACCAAATTATTTTCTTGAAAGATTGATATGCGTACACAAAAGAATTAACAGTGGCAATGGCAACAGCTGAAGATGCTGTGACCCTGCGGCTAGTTCAACAACAGTTGATTTTTATGCAGGGAAAATGTCTTAGAGAACTGTTTAGACAGCTGCATAAATGCTGGTGAGAAAACTAGCAATACACAGAAAAGGGAACAACATGAGCACGTGTGGCACAAGACTTCTCACAAACACGAATTCTTACTGTAATCTTTGTACGCGTAGTCGTCGACTGGGGCAGAATCGACGGTGGGGAATAGCTCCTCCAACGTGGTGTGCAAGCTGCGTTTGGTTACCACGTCCCAGATAGAAGCCAAGACTGACATAACGAGAACTACAATGACTTCCACAGCGACTACAGTCCAGAACAGAGCAAAGCACCAGGTTTCCATCCATACGTCAAAGTCAGTATCACCCAGGTACTTTGCTACGCCGTAAATGGCGCAGAAAGCGCTGATGACACCTGTCAATGCGTAGTAAGCCCAGCCAACCCAGGTGCAAGCTCGCGGAAGGTAACCAGAGCGCATTTTAGGCATTGGTTCTAGCTTTTCACAAGGCACAAGCTCAGGACCGTCCATGGCCAAAATCGATTGCTGGTCGATGGCATGTTCCCTTCTAGAAACGAAGGTCATTGTGAAACAAGAACGAACAAAAAAACGGCACGAACCTACGAAAATGTTCTTACAAGGAGTGGTTTACATTCATTAGACATCCTGAGACTGCGCTCGATTTGTTTAGGAGAAATGCAACATCACAAACCCATCTTTTCACTTGGAAAAGGAGAATCACACAAACCTTCCAATGCTGAATCATACGTAACACTTAAAGACAAAGCTACCTGCCTTGCGAGAGGTTATTTTTTGTTATGAAATACAAACGAAGCAGATCTTGGATAATTTTTTATTTACCATTGGAAACACGATACGCTTGAATGATTCCAGTAAACAAAGTATGGGTGGCAGTGCAGGCTTCATGCTACAAATTCAGTGACAAAAAAGTAGACCGTTTTCAACGCAAGTTTTGTGACTGTCCACAAAGCAAGCCTTAATCTTGCTAGTACACTAAGGCGTAGTGCGTTTACTCAACGGCAGGGCGGACTCCGCTTTAGATTTACAGGAAGCTGTGCCTCGCTTCAGCATAACAATCCGTTCATTAAACTACGTTTCATTTACTATCTTACCTGTTCGTGGTCATCAAAAAAGCAGCTTTAACAATGCACAAATGTATTGCACGATTTACATTTCGGTCCCAATAAAGAGAGTAATCCGACTCAAGATATTTTTATTGCGCAGTTACCTTTCAGTTGCTTTTTGCAGAGTGCTGCTTTTACTTTCAACCACCGCAATCTCATCTACAGTGTTGTATGCGAAAGAAACTTCGCTCTCTTCGTAACAGCTGTCAGGTTTTCGTTCCACACCTGCATCAGCACGAACACGGTACAGTACCAAGACCACTTCACATACTGTTTCCACTGACGCTCACAACAACCAGGAACATGATAGGAAATTAGACAAATAGCAGTATCTTTGAAGGACAACTTAAACGAAGAAAACTTTTTTCCGTTTAGTTATAGTCTTTTCCAGCACTTGTGCTTAATTGCTTGTATAGTGGTACTGGAGCATGTCGAAGAAGTTTACAACATACTTCACTTCCGAGGTTCAAATTACAAGCAACCATAGAGAATTTTTAAGCGTGAAGAGTACACATTTTTCAAAGCGATTTTTTACTCAGCGCAAAATCACGAGGGGCATCAAGCATTGCTAAAGAAATTGTATTTCAGAAATTGCAGTACATGTAAAACCTGGGTCACCATGGTTACCGCAGGCACCAGGTCACCTGCAAGGACCACGTGGGTCGCCTGCGGGCCTGTTCTAAAAATAGCATTGACATGATCAGTGTTTTCGCACCAATGAATATCACGATTATAGGTAAATTGAGCAAACTTATTGTTTCAGAAGTGTGTATCAAGCTGGTAGCCCTTCGCATTAATTGGTACCCAAGAAGTAGCTCTGAGTTTCATAAAGGTTGGTGGCCAGTGGTGTGGGGCGCGGGAACGGTGTTCCCACACTTTTTAAAAAGTAGCCTGATTTGAAGATGTGTTTTTGGGCAATTGTAAAAAACACAAAACAAGGCGGCTGTGTCGCAGCGGAGCAGCTGTTATAACCTGCTCATCTAAAGTCGATCTATTATGGTTAAGTACCTTGGATCTTGCCGTTGTGTTTCAGCCCAGTTTTTTTCTGTTGGGGTAGATTGGTCGATATTGCAGAATCAACGCCAGGCGACATGCATCTGGCAATTTCTTCTTCGTACGAATTGACACTTGGGCAGACATCAGGCAAGGAACCAAGGCTACCGACGCTTCCAGGTAAGCAAGATGGACCCGACTCCTCTCTGTAACCTGCACACCATGTATTTATTCATGAGCACCTTCCTCGCGCTTATTTACACATTTTTGTGAAGAATCGAGGACGAGCATATCGTTTTAGATTAGACTACTTGAAGGCGAGCAAAATGATGTTTAAGCAAGGAGTGTTGGCAAAAGTATGATGAAAATTGTCGCTTTATACAGAAAAGCATCTAGTCATTCCGATCTTTTTTCTGGTCACAAAGTTTCGGCGAAAACTAAAGACATGCTCGTTGTTAAGGTTTTCCACCGCCGCTCTTACTAAGACGATTCATTAATTTACCATTTATTTCGTTGTCACAGCCATTTCGAACAAGTTCTTTGCATTGAAGCCAGTCAACCACTGCATCGTTTGCACTCATCATTTGATCAAGTTCTTCAAAGTTGTGAATAACGGTGGCAGTCTTGCGCAAAGTACCTTTTGACACAAATAAAAAAAAGCTTGCTCATTCCTCGTGAAAGATACAAAAAGAGGCTGAATAAGAAGTTAGTTCCTAGTCTAATGTCATAGTCGCTCGCAGGCGCATCCACATGAGAAGTAACGTTTTTATATGCCGCTTTTGAAAACACGTTTTGATGCGCCTCGACAATATTTTCACGCGGTGTGTTGCAGTGCTCTTAGTTAATCGTCAGACACTAGGATCGGTCTTTCTACCTTGTTTGCTTCTTGTCTGTTCGCCGTTGCTGTTAGGGAGCGAAACTCGCGACAGATCCGTCAGACGCGAATTTGAAGTGCGGCTGGTATTGTCTTCAATCACCACCGAGATCTGCTCGTCTCGCTTGGTGTACCTGAATGGAGGACGTGATCACGACGAAACGTTTTGGGACAATTTACTTCAAGTTTAATAGAACAAACTTTTTCACAGTTTGTAGTCAAAAAAGCCGATCAGTTGCAAGCAAGCATCATGCATTGGTTNCAACTGCACATCTTGCAAGATCAACATCAAAAACTAAACAAAGAAATACAATTTCACAGGTGCTGAGCAACTAAAATCTTCAACAGCTAGGGGTTAAGGATCTATCGCTCCATAAGTTCGAAGACAAGAAATTTTACTCACCTCAGAATCATTTGAGCCGGAATAAGAGAAACACTTGCTCCAATTCCCATAATAACACCCCAAGATAAGTTTTCCCAGCTGAAAGTTGAAACTCCTGAAATAAACAGATAAGGCATTGTTAAAATCGAAACTCTGCGTTCAAGTTGCAAAGTAACCTTTTGTTAACGTAAGAGTAGGTTCGCAGCAGGTCCAGCCTGCGTTCATTATTTCAAACGGTTGAGATGAAGAATAAGCAAAAATTAGAATTATCTTATGCAGCAATTAAGAAGTCTTNTACCTGCGCAGTTGTAAAAAAAAACAAAACGCAGTCTGCGCTGATTTTACAAATGTTATTTCTCTGCACATCATTTCGAACAAAGGCCACTCCTACAGCTTCAGAGAATGAATGCATAATTTTCAACAATATTCGGAACAATTTGTAGCAACATGGCAATTCAAAAAAGCGTAAACTTCTACCCGACTCACCATGCCCGTACTTTCGTGATTCGAACAGGATGGACTTGACAGTCGCCAAAGCAAATATGACCGTACACAAAGTCATGATGTGGACAATCCGCTGAGCTCGTGTCAAAACAGCCCATCGCGCACAAGCGAAGATTGAGACAACACTAAAAATATGAACTTTCGATTAAATACTTATGAATGATCCTGTAAATATGTGTCTAAGAAACAGCCCTGGAAAAGAGTAGTAATGGGAGAACCAACATTATAACCCCTTGCGACAGGGCCTACGAGAGGGGAGTACAAGAGGCACATCGTACCCGGATCTGGTAGATATTGGGGCCCCAGAATCTAGGGAGGCCTGGTATCGGTCTTCGTACCCCTTTGTAAAATTTATCTCAGATACCTTGAGATAGCGACTCGCTTTTCAACGGTTTTGAAGGAGACCAGTGCGCCTTCTGCAACTCGCATTAAGCTCATCTTAGCCAGTAGCACATACAGTGCACGACAACAATTTCACTCCTTTGGAAAAATGTGCAGTTCATGTGATAGCGACAAGCACTTACCGTGAATTATGCAACAAAAGTTGAGCGCTAAAAATGTTTTCCGGTAACATCTCTGGGTGGCGTCACCGCATGTTGCAGAAGACAGTTCCGGTCCGGAAAAGTGTTTTTGTAAATAGCATGTACGACGCACATATTCGTAGTAGGGGAGCAACAATGTTCGGCGGTACAAAACGTTTATGCCCGATTTTTTCGGAATTTTGTCCGAAAAAAGAAAAAAGTGCTAAATTACTGTAAATGGACACAAAACAACAAAAGTTGCTATGAATGTCTTCCAACACGATAAACGATGGTTAGGATCAAGCTCTGATGGGTCACACACAACAGTCATACCACGTTTTTAAGGGTATGCACAAGATCAGTTTAAAACACTTTTTAGTGGCTAACAGCAAAACGAGTTTGCAAGTAACCTTGTACAACCGCTGTACTGGATCCCAAAAATATCACCACTGAGCAGCACTGATCTTAAAAAGATCAAGCTACTTTAGTGTAAACTATCACCACTCATTAATACATAATACAAATATGAAGTTTATGCAACGAAAAAAATCTTGCTGTTGGTTCATCAGAAAGTTTTCTTTCTTGATGCAACATCAAAACCGTTCATAACTTGTGTTGAAAAAATGGAATAAAACCTCAAGTGGTACCCCACAATGTTTCTTAAGTCAATTCAAAGAGAAAGACACACCCTTACTTTAAAGCTAATCAAAATGTTTGATTACGAAGCTACTGTACAGATAACAAAGACAACTGCGCAATTACGTAGAATCAAAATAATTCAGAGACAGATTAAGAAAGACAACTGCACATTGATCACCATGAGCATGAAACTAAATGTGAAGAAAAAGCATCGTGAAAATTCATGCTAGCAAAAGATTAGTTTGCATGTTCGAAATGCATTGTACCAGAATATTTTAATCTGGAAGCTACACCATCGGTAAGACTAAACGAAACGCGTTATATATCTGTGACAATCCACATGCAACAATATTTCCACGAAACGGAGTGACAAATTGAGATAATTGTGACTTTTTATAATCATCCTGAATCTCTGTCTACAGAACCACCATAAATCAAGCACCGCAAATGAAGGAACAACCACAATGAAACTTTAGACGAGCAAAATGTTATCCATCACGTCTGAGGCAACGAGAAACTGTTTATGATCTGAATTATTTGTATAACTTAAAAATTGCATTACTGTACTGTAAAACACGGCGCGCGCACTGAAACCGGTTAAGTTTTATGAAACAGTGCAATGACCATTTTAATCCAAAGGCATTTCAATTTTATAAAATTTCAAGTCTTCACTAATGGAAATTGAAAGCTGAGCCAAAGTACTGTTAGCTGAAAAAAATATGTATTTCTGCCTTATCTACTTCCACAAATGTAATCATAGAATCAGTATCACGTGTTTAATGCCTCTTTCAATGTTTATTTTGCCAAGTGCGACAACCTACTGTCACACTGCGGATCGCAGGTATGTTTTTAAACCCTTTGGAGACAAGAAAGCGTTCACTCAGCTTAGTATGATGTTGCTGGCACAGTACCGAGTACTTGTGCTGCTTTTGCAAAGTGAATTTGCATGTCACATACACAATGAATTTGCATGTAGAAATTTCAATAAAGATGCTGGAGTCTTGTCTTTAGTTTGACCAGGTAGACTTGCAAAAATGTATTTCTCAACCTTCAGTATATCTGCTCCTTCAATGTCATATAACTCAGCAACTGTGTAGTAACTGCCTTCATCTGCGTCAGCAGAAAAGAGCATGTCTACTTAAGCGACAAGAATACTTTTGCTTCTAAGTTTCAACAAACTTTTGCTCAATTTTTTTTAAAAACTGGATAATGCAAGTTCAGAACTTATGCCGTATACACTTTTCAAAAAACAGTAAGCAACAATGGCAATTTATATTTTTTAAACTTAAAAAATATGATAAATACGTTAATCTGTCAGATTTGTAAGAGATTATCAAAAATTGATCAAAAAATTTTGCACGATTTTTACCAACTTCTCGATTTTTCGCTTACTTTGAGATGGGTTAGAGACTGTACCCACATCACCTACAACTATGACGACGAATATCGTAAAAATGCATGTCATGCGCGCGGTTTTATATCAAAAATCAAAAACTATAATACAGCAACTAACACATCCACACTTCACCTGTGATAATCAAGCAAGTAGTTCCTCGCTCTGATGGCGACTTGCCTTGCAAACTGTGGTTTGCTTTCCATGGGCATCAAGTTACGGCTTATCCGGTTGCACCCACGATCCAAAGCCAGCCATGAATGACAAGGGAAATGATACCACCCTCCGGACGTGACGTCGCGGATTATGACGTAATCCAGGAACCATCGAGGTCGAGCGCCAGTGTGGTCATGCCAAACGCATGTTTTCCACAGAGGTCCAAGCGACTTCTCAAATGTGACGATAAAAGTTTTTATGGAACCTATACAGAAAGACGAAATATTGCTTTACAGTAGAATTCGCCTACAACGACAGTTCGCCTATAACGATGCTTTTTCTTTGGTTCCGGCAGAACTCTTATCTTTTACATGCATTCGAGTTCGGCTATATCGTCACCTCGGCTATTGCGACGATTTTTGTCGGTCCCCGCAGATTACTTCGTTTATAACGACGATTGCAAGTTTTCTTTACGGTCTGAAGCAGGGGTCACAAACACGGTGCCCGCGGGCACCAGGTCGCCCGCAAGGACCACGTTGGTCGCCCGTGGGCCTGTTTTGAAAATAGCATTAAGATGAGTATCGTCACACAGCTTAACATTATTATTGATAACATAATTCAAGGTAAATTGAGCATAATTTTTATTTCAAAAGTGTGTATCAAACCGGTAGCCCTTAGCGTGAATCGGTACCCAAGAAGTAGCTCTCAGTTACATAAAGGTTGGTGACCCCTAGTCTGAAGTGTAAGCTTGCTTGAAACCGCCACAAAAACCTTTTATGACCGAAAAGTAACGCAGTTAAGCGGGAAATCGTTGAGCATTGGGTGTGACAATGACGTCAGCGAGTCGAAGGAAATCGTTACACGTTTTGCTGCAATGTACTGTATTAGGGATTGTTGCAACTGCAGTCAATTTGATCGAAACTTGGTGGAGCAGTGAGTAGAATGTCGAATAAAAGAAGCAGTATCCAACTGTAGAAAAATTATCTAACAAAATTCAACAACATGTGCTGGATAAAGCTGTCTCAAGAACAACACAATACAAACTTAGCGACTTTTTTACAAGAACGCAATACAGTACTGTACCACTGTATGCTCTGTATTGCATGTAAATACAACTGACAGTGTTTTCAAATTCTTGTTTGTGCTTTCTTTTATCAGAGCATTCGCGAAAACACGATACAGTAAAGGGCAATCTCGATCAAAGAACACTTTTAACCTTTGCCACCACGCTTTGGCATTGAACTAAAACGCCATTTTAGGACCAGTTTGTTGTACTTCGGCTGTAATTGCACTTTTTCTCCCTTCCCTTGAAGTGACGTTATAGAGCAATTCTACTGTATTTCCTTTTCAATTATAATTGCATTGGAGTGAATGCGACGCTAGATGGCGGAAACTTACGCTGCATATTCCAAACTACTTATGTCAGCTCAAAGCTGAAGGTTTTCATTTGAAAAAATGCATTTGAACAACTGTTTTCAATAACTGCGACCTAACGCGCATTTCATATATGGAGATGAGTAATGGTTTTGAGTTTAGAAAACACTGTCGTCATGGAGTAGAGTGTTACAACGTATTCTGCAGATTGGATTTTGGTCTGAGGATGCCGCAAGGTGTTTCTGATTCATACGAAGAGAAACATAAAAGCATCTTATAAGTACTTGTATCTCGAACTAATCACGTTGCATATAATTTCTGGCGCACAGCTGTGAAAAGTCAAATCAAAAATTTTNAGTGATTATGAAGCTTATTTTGGATAACTTTATGCGTTTTTAACCGAAATGTCGTCTGGTTGTCAAACGACAGACTTCTTCAACACGTTTCTATGGCTATTTGCTTCCAGTTCTCTTAGATGGCGTCCTGCTTTAAACACTAAGGACGTCCTTCGATCTCCGCATCATCCTCTAAAGCAGGGGTGACGAACCTATTTGCTATTGCGGGGCACTTTGTCAGTTATCGCTGAGCAAGCGGGCCGAACGACTTTTTAGTCATACTATAAAACCTGTTAAAAACGAAAACAATTGTTCATCAACAGAAACAAACAACAAACGAATTTCAAGACTGCTGGCCTCGCCTGGATGCTTCGCGGGCCGCACGAAATTCTTTTGCGGGCCGCATGTTCGTCACCTCTGCTCTGAAGCAAGTCCATAACTGTTGCAGCCGCGCGGTTCGCATTTTAGTGTTGTTTACTCATCGCATTATAGTGTTGTTTGCGTACTCATGTTGCTTACAGAGTTTTTGTTTCTGACACCGTCCAAACAAAATAAATTGACTTACTAAAAAAATTCCAATAGGATTGCGAGTAGTATTGCATCACCGTTGTCACAGTTTCGTCAAACGAAACCAAACAGCATAGTTTGTATGGTGGCTTTCGGTAATATTCGGACGTAAAACGAAGTTACAGGTTTGGTTTATCGATAGATTCAAAGTGTGCTTCAGTCAGTTACTTTCAAGCAGTTTATGACTTTGCATCTTCAAAATNTTTTGAAATCACTGCNAAATCAACCATTTGCGAAAGAAAAGATTTGCATTTTTATTATTTTTTCGTAATTTTTGATGTGCAGCGTTGGAGATAAAAAACCGCTAGCAGTGCACTTTATAAGAGGAAGATGACAACAGCGTAAATCGAAGAAAGCATTTGGAAATTTAAAGGACGCGAACCTGTTTCGAATAAGCAATTGCCGTTGGCGTCACGAGTTGTCAGATGAAGATTATCTTTGTCGGCAGGTTCAAGTTGCCGAGCTTCGTACTTTCCTTCGAGGCCGTACAGAAGCAAGTGAGGCAAGGATGAAGTTCCGCTTCCAGGCCAACTTCCTGTTTGGATAGTGACTTCAAACACCTGCAATGTCACCCATGAATGAACTGGAGTGTAGAGCAAGTCAGAAATTCTTGTCAGCAAATGTTCTGCAAAACAGGGGCAGCACAGGCCGGGAGCATTTGGGTTCATAGAGAAAACAAGCGTGACTAAACTCTTAGTGGTCCCAGCAATCCAGGTGGACTTGAATGAAGAAGTTGTGTGGCTTGGAAGAAGCGTTTATTTAACAGCACATCAACCATGCCGCTTTATTTAGGAAAAATACGGTAAGGTACAAAATGTAAGAAACGTCGGCAAAAATCGAAAACTTGCCGCTTTTAGAATTTCTGTGGCAACGTTGAGTTTTGTACGAAAGTTAAAAAGTTGTTGTACTTCAAAGTTTACATAAATGTTGCTGTATATCATCATTAAATGTGCCTTGACAAAGTTTGTGTGCATATTCCATAGCTTGTGACACCACGCACAGGCGTGTTGTTAGGTTTTCCTCTTTTTGTGTACAAGCAACTTCCCCAGGGATTATGAGTAATTGCTAAATGCAGGTATTGTTCTTTTTGAGCAAAGAATGTTGGCCATCTAACACGTTTGCAGTGTGAAACTTTTCACGCCTTTGTAAGTTACTTTTGGGACTGTGCAAATTATGTCAATTGGCCTTGTGTGACGTGTTTGCCTTAAAAGATTCATAGCTCAGCGACGTGACACATTTTACCATATACACCTTTCAACGTAATCAGGCCCGTAGCCACGGGGGGCATTCGGGGGCAGTGACCCCAAATTTCTTTTGTGCCCCCCAAATTTTCTTGTTCCCAGAAAAATTTGTTTTAAAAATCTGATAAAACAAAAATCGTGCCCCCCTAAAAATGTATTTTGCCTCTCCAAACTTCAAAACCTGGCTACGGGCCTGAACGTAATAATCCCTAGGTATTGGGCCTACTTATTTGTAAAAATTTAATTGCGAACAATGTTGTATTATAGTCCCGGTTGCGATGAGGTTGAAACCCAGACCCCGGTCAATTTTGGCTCCCTGGCCGTTCAATACTTTGAGAACTGCATTTGAAGATTATATGCTGAGGTCGGTCCAAAGAAAGACATGAATTTGCCAGTGATGCCTGACTGTTTGTAGAGATCTAAAAACATTACGCTGCCAGGTTAGTGTTCGTTCTGTCCGATTTCGATCGGGTCACTCGTCAAAGCTGTTTTTCAATTATCGAGTTGAGTTTTGACATGGTGATTAGCAACATGAGAGCCCGAATACAGAGCACAAATACAGTTGTATTCGAGGAATCCAAAACTAAATTTTGAAATGCCAAGTGAATGGTTATTCGAGTCAGGACAATAATTTGTCAGCACCTAGTTACCTGCCTCGCACAGTAAAACTTATCTTCACTTAGTGTTCAGGTCAGGGGCGTAGTCGGGAACAAAAAGCACCGATCTCTCTTGAAATTTTGCTGACAACATTAAAAGTTGCCTGGTCTGAAAAATGTTGCATATATCGCGAACCGGAAAAACTATACAACCTCTCAAAAATCGTTTTGCGAAAAGCGACCATTTTTGTTTTTTTATCTGCTTCCCAGTAGTTGGTCTCCTACAGAGAAATATCTCATTGTTGCGTGATAGAGAATGTGACAGCATCTTTGACAACAAAAGAACTCTGTTTCACGGAAGATTTGTCGCTGACAACGCTCCTGATTGCAATGCATTGCTGATCACCAGCAAAGATCAGGAATTATTGCAGGACGTACAAAATCAGTCTGGTGGTTGATGAAAAATTTAATATTGAGCATGACGCACGAATCGTAAAATGGACTCGGATTTGCTGCAGTCCTGTCCTCAGCAGCCGAAAAGGTGGTTGCAACAATTTCAGCTATATATTTATGTTTAAGAAATAACAAAAAAACCCTTGGGCACGATCGAAGTAGAACAAAATATTAGCACCGCATGAGAAACAACATGCTAGTTCACCTGTCTGTGCTCAGGTCTATTATCCCTGAGGATGATGGGAACCCTTCCGCTCGCTCCCCTATCGTCTGTTCCGAACATCCATCGTAACCACGTGACAATTATTCGAGGCCTTGGTCCAGCCACTGTGTCATCCATGTCACTGCTAGGCTCACGCTTCCTCAGAATATAGCGATGAATCAGCAAAAATGCACAAAAGACTCCCCAGACCAATAACATGACCTGCAGTTCCAAAAAAAATAATGATAACAAAAACAAATAAATAAAGCAGTACAAGCTTTCACAACCACAACCAACCGTTAAACAAGAAGACAAGGCACTGGCAGATGCAATCGAGACGATGTTGCGCAGTACGAGCACCGGCGTCAGTTTGCGGAAGGAACTACCGTACGTTGAAAGGTGGTTGGTGGCGCACACGGTTTGACTCAAGGTAGATTCGGAAGATGTCTGCAGAAACACTTATTGTCTCAATGCAATGTACGTGCACCAGCACCACTGATGAAAATGTACTGATCACCGAACAGTTTTCACATGTGATCCCATGGTGAAGGATAAAAAATACCGGTTTTCAAAAGTTTTGTTTTACAAACGAAATCTTGCTGACGGAAGTGAAAATTTCTCTTGGTTTATCAGCTTATTTCAAAGCAATGTTTGGAACTGGAAAAAGCTAGAAAGCGTTGTATGTGGGTGCCCCCAATACTGGCTAAACCAAATGTTGGCGATAAGTTGACACGTTGGCAGTGGCGTAACTAGGGGGGGGGCAAGGGAGGACATCTACCCGCGTGCAGCATTTTGGGGCGCCAAATTGAGGTCGGAATGTTAGATAAGAATCACGAAATGCCAACTGTCAGCGAAAATTAATAATTACGATTTACAAAATGTTGAATGTCAGCCCCTGTTACCCAGTTACGAAATCTCATCAAGATCACCAGGGGAGCAGTTACGAANCTCAGTGACGTTTTAAGGCGGAGCTACTGTCTCGAGCAGTGGTTCTCAAACTTCCATGAGCCGTGGCCCCCTTCTAAGTTTAACTGGCGAATATTTAACATATCCTGACACTTGGGTTATGCAATATCACGGCAAAGCCACCTGGTGAAGGCCTCTGCTCGTGGCCCCAAGAGAACCGCTCCGTGGCCCCCAAGGGGACCGAGGGCGCCGTTTGAGAAACTCTGGTCTCGAGCCGTGAGTGCACGCATGTGGTTTGGCTGACGGCTGCGTCCTATGTTTTCGGGTAGCCATTTTTTCGAACTTTCCGACTTCGCTCTCATGTTATCGTTGCGTCACAACGGGACGGGAATGCCGAGCTCACAGTGCATGAAGTATGTTGCTGCGCATGCTTGGAGAGCAGCGATGAAACTTACAATATGTTAATTGTTACGACAATAAAACTCATATGTAGCAAAATTTTAAGCTTTTATTGCTTGACAAACTTCATGTTAAAAAAATGTGTTTCTCAAGGTAGTCATGATGATTTGTATTTGTGAGATATTTAAATAAATGCTGACTACTTTTGTAAATTCTAAGTGAAATTGTGCAACAGCGTTGAGTACATGGGCATCCGTAGAAATTTTTCCAGAGGGGGAAACGTTGCCATTTTACTTATCCTTTTCAGGATGCTGACGATATAATGCAGATGGAGGTTCACAAAACGCTTTACCCTTTCTACACCACCAAGAAAATTCCATATGTTACAGCAAAAGTCACAAAAATTGCGCTTCGCTGACAGCAATGCTTATTTTTCTCTCATGCATCTTATCATACAGTATGAAAACTACATCGCTTGGCGCTATCGGCAATAGCTGTATCCCTGCATTACCTACCAAACATGTCTGCTTTCAACAGTCAAATGCGGCAAAACGCCTGCTACCGTAACTTGAAGTGAACTTTTGAATATTTGTTGTCATGTTACCGTTACGAAACAAAGAACAGCATTAGAACAATTCGCTCGCAAGTTTCGCAACCTGCCTCTGCAGACAAAGGAGCGGACATGAGCGAACTACAAGCTCATCACTGCATCACACCAGCGCAGTGAACCTGGCTCTTGTGGAGACCTGCAAGGTCATCACTAGAGCAACCGAAAGCCAATAAAGTCAAAATTTTTCTGCCTCGTTCAAATTTTATGAAACGTCCACAAACCAAATTTCACGCTGATACCATGAGCGACTCCAAAGTTATTAGGTCAAAAAAAGTCAAACTTCTTCGTAAAGTCAAAATTTTCTTCTCTTCGAACGAATTTCTTCGAACTCTCCCGGAGCGTTGCAAAGTCTCGCTTGGCTCTATGAAAATCTGCAGCTTGAACTTAGTCGAGTTCAGTCATGCTTCGTTTTCGATAAAAAAAAGAAACAAGGAAACAACGCCTCGTGTAAACCCGCCTTTAGTGTCGAAATTGCACGTGCAGAAACTCACATTGCATCCATATGTGTCCCACGCCATTTTTCCAGGATTCCAGTAGTAGCAGTCTGACCACCAAGCATCGATCCTATACGCTATTGCGACATCTTCTTGGGTTCGACGTTCAGATTGCAAGATGTTCTTGTTCAGCAGTGTGACGTAAATTGTGTCAGTCGAAATTGATTCACTATGTCCAAGAGTGAATCGGAAATTTTCTGGAATAATGTGCAAAACTAAAAAAAGAGCACACCGTACACCGAAATAAGAATATCACGACAAAAGCATCAAATCGTGCATTTTTTCAGCAATCGGTCAATGAAATGGAAAAAGCTTCGAAATAGCGTGTTTCCGTATTATCGATGCTAGGACATCCTAAGATCAGATTTGAAACTTTCAAAACTTTTGTTTTGAAAGTTTCGAAAACTTTTCAAAACCGAAAACTTTTCAAAACTTTTGGACACAACAAAATTTGGAGGGCACAAAAATTTTGGGGTTGGCACAGCTCTCGAATGCTGCCCCGTGGCTACGGGTCTGTATACAGTGTGAACGTTTGACCATTTGCTGTCGGAAGTTCTACCAACCCGAGTTAACAAGTTAGGATGCAACATCATCTCATCAAAAAACACATTTTGCTTGGGCAAGGTTGAAGGTGGTTTGCGTGGTTGTTTGCGTATATTTGGGCTAAGCAGAGAATTTCTTTACGAGATTCGTGCCCTTTATGCATGTGCAGATGGTGCAAACAAAAGAACTGTTTGCATACAAACGCTTCCTTTTGCGGAACAGGAGTTATAAAGATATACGAAGTTAAGCCTGTGCCCAGCTGCAGCGTGTAGAATGTGATTTAAACACACGAGTACTGTGCTGCATTCACGTTTAATGAACCGGGGGAAGGGTTCGGAAAATAACTTCTGAAACTCATGTTGGAGCCAGCTTTGCACAGAAAGCATACCACTTTTCACAGGGAAAGAATGCAGCTAAGCACCTGGTCCTGGATGCAAAGTGGGAGTTTGCCGCTGAATGGTTGCGTTTGCAATGATATGTGAATCGTTCAGCGGATTTTTCTTGTTCAAAGGCCGATCACTCACCGCCACAAAGATTGGAAATCGTCTAAAAAACAACATATCAATATAAAGCAGGGGTTCTCGAACTTTTTTCTCCCGTTTACCCCTTGTCAGCTTCCTAACATAAAATGTACCCCCTGTTTTTGTTTACTCACTAGCGCTGCAGAAAAAAACAAAGCATTGCAACATCAGCATCATTAAATTTACCCCAGGATAGGTAAAATTTACTCCCAGGGGGGGTAAATTTACCACCGGTTGAGAACCCCTAATATAAAGTATACAAACTACAGGTAAGTTGTTGTATCCAGCAAAGTTTTTTCTCAAAAAATTGCGATTTATGAAGTATTTTTTTAATTTTCATTCACTCGAAATACTATGCTAGTACGCAGGTCAGTTTGCTTTAAAATGATTTTTATGCAGACTACAGTACTTTCTCATTTCCGATAATTGCGTTGCTTAGTCTGTTTCAGATAACGGTCGATAGTTTTACGCTCATTTCCATTGGATATTATTTATAAGACCTGAGACACAGAAGCCACTGGGTTAATACAAAGCTACGTATTTCACAAAAATTGATACGGCATTTGAATGATTTGCACCTAGGCTAAGCAACTGCATGGGTTGCACTCAGATGAAATACAAGCATATCACTCATCTTAAAGGAACACATTTGAAACCAAAATTATAGGCAATACTGATTACTGATACGTGATTGCCGTTTGAAAAGGTCAGAGGTATTTTGACAATTTCATTTCAAAATCTTTCTTGCATGTTTGTTTTTATCAGTCAAGCCTTTGAGTTTTTTCTTTAAAAATTTACAGTGCTGGTTTTACGTTGTCTGTAAGATTACTTTCCCTCCGAGCAAAGTAGAAAATTACAGCGGATCTTGTCTCGCACTAGTCTTATCTTGCAGTTCGCCCTGTCTCCCAGCCTTAGTGAATTCATTCTATTCGCTTCTAAACATTCTAAACAGATTCCCAACCCATCCCTGGCATGAATAGCGTTTTTTCTACGATTTGACTTCTATAAACTCAGCTGCACGGAAGCTCGAGTGACACCTTCTCGGAATAAAAACAGTTCATTTTATTCGTCAGTTGCGGGACGAAAGCCACTAGTCAAAACTACAATGGGCAGCGATGAAAAACGCCGGCAAATATAGTTTCATAGTTCGTTACGCCTGAGCTCAATAAGAAGACTGACGTATAAGCTTTACACCAGATACACAATTTTCTGAAAAGATATGTTTGATTTCGCGTGAAGACGTAGGTTTCACAGCAGACAAGTCATCAAAGGCTTTTTACAGCTGTAATTTGAAAGTATATTGTTGAGCTTGTTGTTGCCGACTTAAGTAATATGATGAAGCCGAAAGAACGCCGAAGATATGTCTATTTGTCCCAGTGATCAAACACATCGCTTGGAGAGAAAACATGCCGGATGTTTTTAGTCCATTAAAGAACGGAGGTTTTTTTCCACAACCAAATAAGATATGAAAGAGATTGACTTTTGGAGAGTTTAGAAAAATCTTTCAAGTCAAATGCTGCATAAGAGAGAACTCATTCGAAAAAAGTAGCTTTCCACATACGTAAAACTTAAAATCACCGCCTTTTTACCTTCTTGCTTTTGGGTCAATTTTTACATGAATGTGTAAGTTTCTGTTGCGACCAGCAGTGAGGTTGAGAAAGTGTTGAGACATTTTCTCATATTCGACGACATAAGAATAATTTTCCATTTTTTCCTGAACACAAAAAGCACGGCCAGGCCTTTAGTTGACACAAATGCCATTAAGCTTGCTGGTAAAGTTCAAAGAATAAATGCATGTTTACGGATGAAGAAAGCTTTTTGCTTGGCACAAACGTTTCGTAATGAAAATTCTTGGCAATGTCAAGCAATGATATCGAAGACTGGTGGCAGGTTACAGGAATTTAAAAGAAATTAAACGCAGTACTAGAAGTAAAACTGTGGCGTCACACTCTGCCTTTTCCTAACAACAACACAAACAACCACATGAGCAAAGCAAGTTTTTTCAGTGCGATAAAGATAATATTATCTCTGGAAATATAACAGCATTATAGAAGCAAACAAATGAGGTCAGGCATTGACAAAAACGCATTTATCTTATGTTCTGAGCATAATAAGAGCGTTTTAACATAATCGGTCATCATTACTGGACTAAAGCCTGTTCCACGTTGCAACGAGATAAACTATCCTAGGAGGTAAAACTTTATAAATTGGAAAGAAACCGACCTTGGTGGGACGAGGTGGAAGGTATATGATTATAGGTTCTTCTAGATCTTTGACACGAACATCCTCGCGTTGATCATTCATTAACCAAAGAGAGATCGCGCTGCGGCTCACCTGTGATTTTGACCAAAAACGAAGGAGAAAGTCAACTCCAGAAAACAGTGCAAAATATCCATTCAACCACTTTCAAACATTAGAGTAACCTGCTGTATTGTTGTCAGTTACAAGTCTCAAGTCTACGCACAGTTTTACGAAAACTGTCAACATTATAGATTCGAGCAAACTTCTATTGTCGCATCTTACTTGAGGATTAAAAGGTTTGGATTTGTACGGTGAATCACGGGTATATGCCACTACAGTCTGAAGCAAAGGCGAACCGCCATGCGTTGGCAAGCTGGATGCAGGGAATACAGCTTCACCGAAACGAACACCTAAACAGAAACAAGGTGTTTCGAATGCAAACTTTCGCAGACAACGGAATACCTGAAGTGTATTTGCCCGATTGACCTGATAAATTTCATGGGTTCTGCAAGAATGTTAAGCTGAAAGTGCTCGCAACAAACAAAGTACGGCATAAAGAAATAGATGTCGTGTATTTACCGTCGCCAACATTCAACCGCATGTCCGCACTCTGGATTTTCAAACCAATACCGGTTCTTGCAATGGCTCTAGGACCAAGTAGAATCGCTTGCTCTTTGTTTGTATCTGCAAAACGGAAATTTTAGAAATAAAATGGTATGAGAACTCATGCGCTGTTTCCAAGACGTCAGTTTACCAAAAAAGAGATCTCGCATAGCCTTTTCAACAGCTTCGATGTTTCTAGAAAATCGAGTGTCGTCGTCGAATGCGGACCTCCGCATCTTTTCAGATGCCGAGTGCGGAAGCTGCGCAGGCGAATCCTTCGCCGATGTTATGCTGCCAAGGGCAGTGAGCGAGGCCTCAATGATGCTCGCTCCGATGCCATGATAAGTGACTTCCTTTCCTGCAAAATCAGCTCTGACATTTCGCTTCTCAAGCAATGATGATGTTCTTTTTCTCTGTTATTCATGAATTACTCAAAGTCTGGCAATCACTCAAAAACTTGTCCTAACGCGACGAATTACACCGCAAATCTACACTTGGACGTTGCAACCTAATGAAAAAAATGGAAAGCGCCTTTATTACAAAAAAATGCCATTTCACGTAAATATAACAGTATAGCATATAGCCCAAACTGTTTGAAGCATAAAACTGCAAAAAACTGTTGAAAATAAAACTGTTACATTTTTTCCTCCAAACATTTCACTCGTGGTGCAGTTGCAAGCGTTAATACTATGCAACACAGCAAGGTCAACAACCTGGGTCAGCGCAACTGATTCTGTCAAACAGTTTTTTATTTTTATTATAGTTTATACTAGACAAGACCGTATAACCTGTTGTTGAAATTGCTAACCGATGTTCAAAAGCACTTCTTTAAAAGCCACTCTGCTCGACACCACTTACCCAATCGGCGCAACTGATCAATTTGGCAGCATTCTGTCGCATCTTCATTAAAGATTTGACGGCTTTTTGTCAGTGATTTAGACATTAGCTCAGCAGCCGCAAGCAGCGACCGACGGCCGGCGTAATCGCGCAGGTTCAAAATGCGCGCAAGGGTAGTAAGCAAGTCGCGGTAACTCCTCAAATGAAGCCTGTTGATTTGCGACAAACTTTCGATCAATTCGACTGTTATTCTTCGCACGGTTCCGTTGACAACCGGATCAGCTGCTGTCAAGCTTTGAAGTTCTGACTCCTGCACACGTGAAGTTACGCGGAAGTTAGTAGAAACAGCACATCGCCAGGCCCACAATCAGGGGAGGGGGCAACTGCAACGCCGGATTTAGGGGGGGGCAAGGGCCCCGGGCCACCCACCAAATAGGGGCCCCCACCATGTGCATGGGTACTGCCATATGTACAACATGTGTGTGCGACTTAGTAATTTTTATTAGCAAGGAAAGTTTGTTTGTAGAACCCTATTAAACTATTGGTCGCCCAGACGGCAGTATTTCACTTGAATATTATTTGATATTGTGACGAAACGACTATTACACTTACTGTTTTCCTGAAAATCGGTCAAGTATCTGAATCTAGTGAATGCAAGGTCAAGCCACGTAGAACGCCGTAGCTTTCGTCTCTACTCGTTACTGGCAGATTTTGCATCGGCTTTACTGAGATTTGCACAGGTCGCATATGAGTAACATTGTTAAGTAGGGCTATACCATACGTCCTCTTTTTGAAGTACATGTTAACGTTTTTCATAAGAAATGAAATAATCTCCGAGGACATTAAAAATGGCAAAATATCCTCTTTTTTCCATTTCTTATTTTACACAGCTATAATCAGTGGCGTAACCAAAGGTTTGAGCCAGGGTGGTAAACTTAAATAAAAAGGGGCACACTAGCCAACACTCAGAAAAAATCTTGAGAAATGATGGTGAATCCGGATGTGGATGGCTAAATTAAAACCCTAAATCACCGGAAAATAATTCGAAAAACACACAGTTTATCAGTATATCACTTTATCCTAGTACAACACTTTATCCTAGCTTGCACACAGTATATCACTTTATCCTAGCTTGTTAAGGATGATTCAAATGTACTCGGCTTCACATTCATATTCCATGTCTATCGACAAGCCAACTGTTGTTCTGAAACGTTTTTTTGAAATTCTCGTGGTGAACTCTGTTTAAAACATTAAGACATTTCCAAATATTTGTGGTTACTTTTAATGAGCAAGTTCAGAATATTAAGAAGTCCAAAGCATCATTTGTTGAGGTTGTATCGTGTTTCGCGGCTGTGACGGCAAGAATTCAATAGACACAAGCAGATGTACATATCAAGCCAAGTTAAATCACCACTAAGAAAACTCAGGGACTGCGAGAAGACAAGGATCGTGACTGTGTATTATTCATGTCAGATGTATCTGCATTGTACAAGTCTTGTGTTGCACATCTGGCTAAATGGACCACTTTATTTGCTTAATTTAAATGCTTTGACTAGATTCCTCCGTTTGCAAAAAACTGAATGCGAAAATGTTGAACCATGTGAGTAGTGTGTGTTTGAGAGAAACGTTTCTATTGATGAAGCTAAACTGTTTGACCAATACCAAAACTTGTCTGAGTTCATGCAAAAAGAGCATCAACCAAATGCAGTTTATTGTAAAATGATGGAACATGAAAGATAAGCAAAATATTTTGCAACGTGCAATACCATGGAATACTTCAGTGAACTGATAAAGATTGCACAGGTTTATTTCAGCGTTATGGCTCATTACGCTAATGTGGAACAATTTTTTCCTTGATGCAGCCACCAACCTAAAAGAAAGAGAAATCTATCTAGTGTCTAATTGAACCAGTTTTACTCTATTAAAACTGGTGTGCAATTTAAAACATCTTTCACGCAACTAGTTTCAAAATATTGTTAAAGGCTATCTTACATTTTAAAGAAAGTTAAGAAAACTGCAAAATATTCATGAGCTAAATAGGACAAGTAAATAAAGATTTTGTTTTGTGTGTTTTGACTGAAACATCGTTCACAGTGGACGTCTTACTTCAATGCTTAAGCCTAATTGTTATTTGACTTAAGGTTAGACAGTGCACTCAACGAAGTAAGTGACAGTCGTACGTTGTCCTCCCTTTTTTAGATGAAAATGTGGCAGCCTTATTGAGCTTGTTAATAAATAAACATTGAAAGAAGAAAGGGGGATCGTCATCTTAACAAGTGTAGAGCTAATCTAAGTGGTTCTGAAAGACGTAAAAAAGCAAGAGACAAAAATGAGAGAGGAAGAAGTTGCAGCCAAGTCAAGAAACATTCAAGTGACAATTTTACAGTGGCAGTGACATTTCTGTGGAACTTGTAAGAGGACAGAAAATCGAAGAACATGTTGTGATAGACTTAGATCTACGTAGCGATGAAAATAGACATAGTTTAACCAGCAGTGCAGCAGCAGAGGAACGTCAAGATGAATCATCGAAAAACACGATAGATGAGATGGCTGATGCTATCACTGGAGGCAACAATATCGGTGTCTGGGCCCTCTGGCCAGCAAATATACCGGAAAAAGTGCGGGAACATTGGTTGAAATATGAAACAGGTTCTTTTTGACATTGTGTTGAAAAGACATTTTTAAAACCTGTTCCACAACACGGAAAAGACAGAAACTTGTCACGGAAATGAACCGCATATGTCTTATTCGTCGCCAGAACCCTAATGGCGAAGTAATTGACAGAAGCTGGCTTTGTTTTCTCCTTCACAAACTTGAGTTAAATATTTCACTTGTAAACTGATGTGCGCGGATACGACTAAATGTGCTTCCTTGTTAGAAACAGAATCTTCGACTGGAAGCACGCTCGTGAGCGCCTGAGGAGCCACGAGCATTCAATGGAACATTTTGACGCCACGATTACATTTAGTCGTAGATGTAATTAATCACTGTGAAGAACTGATACAGAACTAGGCAGTCAGGTCAATCAATGCGAACAATATCGGAAATCGCCTCTGCCCGCAACGTTTGGTTTCTGTCGTAAAATTCATTGCTGAGCCAGGATTGGCGTTTGGAGATGATGAAAACGTTGGATCGTCCAGAAAGTTTGTCCAAAAAATTTTCGAAACATTTTTCAGGCAAATATTAAAAAAAGAAAGATGCGATGCTTCTAGCAACTGGTTTTGCAACAGTTTCACAAATCGCTAATCATTGTCAAATACCATGTTGCATCACAAAGTTTTGTTACAGTTGAGTTAGCAAATGTGACGTCACAAGATTACGTCATAAATATTAATGGTATGTGGATATACTAGTGACTTCATCGATCAACCCCTACATAAACATTTTGTATCCGCACATGGGGCCTCCCACCACGCCTGGGCCCCAGCCCCCCACCATCTA
>JGI24021J15306_10000868_pt1 | contig 26750 bp, 20 predicted proteins | sample Ectturendosymbi1_FD_15306 | JGI IMG/M metagenome (IMG submission 15306) | reverse complement strand
CCCGCGGGCCGTATGTTTGACACCCCTGCATTAGATGGTTCACAAACATATTTCGCACAGTGCAACAAAAGTCAAACAGACGTCATAAAGTTTTACCAAATCTTCATTCTGCAAATCTGCATTACCCACAGCAAGGAAAACAAGGGTTTAGGAAATGCTGTAATCATGAAATGATACCGTTAATGCGATGGTTAAAATTTTCAGTTGTGACAAGCGAAGATAAGGAAGTCAACATTTGCTCAACGTGTAGTAATAATTGAATTTTGTACTAAATATATTTTTACTCCGACTACTTTGTAATTTTTCTTTTGGTTTTCAGTCAGTCTTCCTGGTAAACTAATTACGTTCAGACAAGACCAGTTACAAAATCCAGTAGCGCACTTCAGCTTTTTAGTCTGATTCCAACACTTGCTAAAATTTTTTTCATGCTTATGCCTGAACTTGTCACCACCAGGAAGTTTTCAACGCAGGTTTTAACACCAGAACAACACGAAGCTGCTGAAAGAAACGAATACAATTTCGACCACATTGATGCATTTGATTTTGAGTTGTGCTGTGATTCATTAAAGAAGCTAAAGCAAGGAAAGAAGGTCGATATTCCAATTTACGACTTTACTGCTCACTCAAGAAAACGTAGTACGGTGAGTCAGACGTCTGTCACAGTATCTTCTCCATTTCATCCCCATACTCTCCACGTCAAGAACATTCGTATTCCTCTCAAAATTTCTATGCTACATGTAAAACATCGTAATCAAGCAACTATCTCCTAAGTTGCATGCCGCAGTAAGATCAACCCAAACATGTTTTGAATAAAAGCCCATTTCGTGTTTGCAAACACATCTTAAGCCACAGTGCATTTGCGACCACAAACTGGCAGTTAAAAGTTCGAATGCTTGAAGCAAGGAAAAGCACTGTTGAAGTCGAGCCAAGGCTAAAGCGAAAAAGTGCTTATCAGCGTCAATGCTTGAAAATCGTGATATATTGCTTTTATTGTCTCAGAGTACACTTTTGCGCAGAATTGTGCTTTCAGGCTTTGTTTACGTATTTTCATTCCTCTTGCTTAACACCGCTCAACATTGGAAGTTGGTTATACGGACAGTATTACTGCTTCCTATGTTTAATATTTTAGTGCTTCTCACAGAGAAGAATCTGCTTTATCTCCGATGGCTATTTTTTACATTGCTGCGTGATTCTAAACTGCAGAGCACGGGTTCTCAACCTTTTCAAGTATGTGGCCCAGTTAATAAACGAACAGGGGTCCGTGGTCGCCGACTGCACAACCTGTCCATGCCAAAAATGTTGCACATACACAGAGCGGGAATAAAATCATTTTATCAACACAACGTGCGCTACAATCAATGCGAAGGCTGAGCCTGTTTGTTGTTAGAAAGCAGAGATGTTCGAGGCTCAATACATCATAATGCACAGATCAAGCCACCTTCCACATTAAACCTCCTGCTAGATTTCATTTTCATGGCAACAAGAGCCTCCTGTCTACCTCAGAATACCTTAAGTAACTATATTTTGTGCACAACGGGTAGCCTGCGTGGAAATTTCCATGCCGCAATAATTTCTAACACATAATGACGAAAGAGATTGAGTATTATGACGAAAGGTTCAATTGCAAAGCGTACCTACGTTGTTGATTGAAAGGTTCAAATTGCAAAGCATACTCGATTTCAATAATGCCAGGCGGTGATGCGTCAAAAATTCTTCCGTGGGCCATAGCCATAGCCACAGGTTGAGAAACCCTGCTGTAGACCACATTAAATGGTGTTTTATTGCGCTGCGGTCGAATGTTTCTGTAAAAAAAGACATTATTGTATTTTCAGAAAACTTTGTATGGAGCCAGTGTTGTAATTTTTGAAGGCATCATGGCGTTCGTGAAACCTGAATTGAGAGAGGTATGTTCCTATTATAATTTGCTTCAACACATTCTGAATGGTGTGCATAACACATTGTCCACAGTTTTTGCATCAGCCCTGAACATTACTTTCGTGTTCCTCTGTTGCGTTTTACTCATGCTTAGCTTTAATGCAAAAGTTTTGTTGACTCCAATGTCTGCATCACTTTTTTTGGAATTTTGGTATTTAGGAATAAAAAGTCCTGTACCCACCTCGTAATAATTACGCCTGTATTTTTTAGTTATTAGACATGAAGGTTTTTGTTGATGCTGATTCTGATGAGAGGCTTGCCAGAAGGCTGCATCGTGATATATCACAACGCGGAAGGAATTTACAGGTTTGTACCTGTGCAAGCGGTTATAGAATTTTAGAGGTTATGGAGGCATTTCATTATTGTGTTTACATCCACTTATGGATTGATAGCGAGTTACCGATTGTGTAGGTCGTAACCTCTTTATCAAAGTATTTCTGCAACGCTGTCTGAAATTGCTTGCTTGGCTAATATCGGTAGATGGGCCAGCCATCGTGGTGCTTAGCATTGCTTCTTCGAATTGTAATGGCAGGGCGTCCTCCATCAATATCACACATTCGTCAAACCTGCTTTTGAGCTCTTCATTGAGCCGACTGTACAGTTCGCGGACATTGTTGTACCCAGAGGTAATTCTGCATTTTTTGTTCGTGCATGAAGAAGTGATGCACTTGTATATGAAATGCTTGAATTGCACTCGTATATCGATCGACCTGCTCAAAGCATTTCTTGATTGTGTCTTTGACTACTCTGTTGTATTTTTAGGTGGATCCAACGCAGTCGCGGTGAACTTGATTGCTCAGCATGTTTACACTCAATTGGAATTAGTAAGTTCATTAATATTCTGTTGATAGTTCTTGTTTCTGTGATGATAAGCAGGCCGCAACCAGGAGAAATTTTCGGGGGGGCAAAATGATTGCTACTTGTACCAAAGAACCAGGGTTGCGGAGTCGGACTCGCAACGAGTCCGAGGTTTTTGGTCGGAGTCGGATTCCTAACAACGCTAGGTGTCGGAGTCGGATTTTTTTGTCCGACTCGGAAGTCCAGTTGGATCATTTTTACATCACACTCCAAAGTTGGGAATTCCTTTTGAAATGGTACAATTTCTTTTGAAACTTTTGTTGAAACAGAATTCTTGTTGTGTACCACGATTTCCATTGATTGCTAGTTGCTACAAAATCGTTAATAGCCAAAGTTCATTCACTTTATGTTATGGAGTTGGAAGCGGACATTTTACCTCCGACTCCGCAACCCTGCTAACAACTAAACTGATTGGCGATTTCCATATGTTTTTGAAAATTTCTTGGGGGCAATTGCCCGGTTGCCTCCCTGGTTGCGGGCCTGATGATAAGCGTAATGAAAGTTTTGCAGATTGTTGTTTAATGCAATGTATTCTTTGTAATGACTGTGTGCCTCAATGTTTTTGATGAAGTGGCCATTTTTTCTGGCATGATTTACCGTATGCATGTAAGTTCCCTAACCGTTTAATAATGCTTTTAATATTCGTTAGCTCGTTGTCAGTGCTGTTCAACTGCTTTTTAGACAGTTGCACTGCTTTCTAGAAGAAATATAAGGATGGTCAAAACTGCGTGTACAGTGAGAAAGCAATCTGCTTTTATCATGGTTTAACCGGCTCGTTGATGACATGAGTCGTTTGCTGCCGTGCTGCCCGGAAACCATGTGGAAGTTTAGCTGCATAAGTTCAATAGCTTCACACTGATACGGCTTGTTTCTCCCACCAAAATAATTAGTGAAAGAAACTAGGTCTTACCCATCGGACAACCGTGTGACATTGTAGACCATTTGCAAATTTTTTTGACAACAATTACTTTGATCTCGCCTGTAGCAACCTTGACCGCATTCGTGGAGGAAAAGGAAAAGCTCTGCATTGGTAATCGCGTCAACGTAAATAAATGTTACCAAAAACTAACTGTTAGATTTAGCCAAGAATACTGAGTGGAATTCTGCAAAGAGTCCATTCGCCTTTTGGCCCTTATCGATTCATGGGCAGCAAAATAAGTATCGCTTCATCGAAGCTAATATCTTAAAACATATAGTTTTATAATTTATCAAACATTTAATCAACGAATCAACTGTTGTAACGAATTTGGAGATTTTAAGCAACAGGCGACAATTTTAAAATTTGTTGACAAAAAAGAAATTTGTTTGTTCATTTCATGTCCGTCTTCTGTTAACTGTTGATGCCTGATGCTCAGAGGCACGGAAATTTCAGGTGAGTTCTGTATCTTTGTACGTGAAAGTTCTGTGTTTGCATTCTGATTTGACCGCATCGCTTAAATTTAAACTGTGTGATGCTGATGCTTGCGAACTAAATTGAATTATTTTTGGTGCAAATTAAGTGGTGAGACCAGTTGAGTTTCAGCGGCGATCACTTAAAAAAAATTATCTGTAAGCATCTGCTTGTTTAAATCTAGAAAGAATCTGGATTCTGCATCGTTGCGTCTTGCTGGTTTTCGTAATGAATTCTTCTCTCTTAGCTACTACACAATACAGTTGTGTTTTGGTGAAGAATTAACAACATTCTACAACATTCGTTTTCGTCTGTTCTTGCAGAAGTCAGTTGGCCAACGCTCATGCTGGACAACCCCTCCCATCTACTATCCATGTCTTGGAAAACACACCCCAAGTCCAAGGCATTCACACAAAGCTTCGGTATTGTGATGCTCAAAAACTGTCAATAATCATCAACACGAATTAACCGGCCATCTTATTTTATGCAGCAATGCTTCAACCAGTCGTGATGATTTTATTTTTTACTCGAAGCGACTGATGCGCTTGTTGTTTGAATTTGCCTTGTCCCTACTTCCACACGTCGACCATGTCGTAGCGACCCCTCAGGGGACAACGTATGAAGGTAGAAAATTCAGCGGGAACGGGGTAAGTTATTGATTAAAGTGTGCTGACCAAAGCGTTTGGATTGTCAGTTTTACAGTTTTGTTTCAGCTGTGCGGAATGTCGATTCTCCGGGCTGGCGAAACAATGGAACCTGCTTTGTTTTCTGTCACTAAAGACATACGGTTGGGAAAAATACTCATTCAAACGAATTCTGAGACCAACGAACCGGAAGTACTGCCCGCATAATTGCATTTTGTTCGGTTTGTGTCAATTTGCCAACGTCTTCCTTGTTTCAGCTGCACTTCATCAGAGTCCCGCGGAAGATTCACGAAGATCACGTGATCTTGATGGATGCAACCGTTGCTACTGGGGCCGCTGCTATGATGGCCATTAGGGTGTTGCTGGATCACGACGTTAAGGTAGGTGAGTGTTTTTAGTAGTTTTTACAGGGTTTTGAGACTCATGCGGCTGTTCCTTTTCGATGTACTGCATATTTAAACTGTTCAACGGTGCATTTAAGATCATATAACCTAATGTGGCTACGGTTGGCCATTCAGTTTTAGCAAAGAAGTGTGTTAAACTGTCATGATTTCATATACGTCATAATTTCAAAAGTTGTTCGAACATTTACTTAATCACTTTCGCCTTTCTGTCGCTTGGGTGCTGTTCGTGCAGCGCGTGGAGGAACATACAGTTTAGTCGCTATTTTGGTTGACCTTGCCATTGCTTTAGATTTTGTAGATAAAACGCGAAAAAAACGGGCGTGCGGAATGGGTTTGATTATATTTATGTATTGGAAGCCATCTGCTTCAGGTTGTCAACTGGGTGGCTATTCTATTTTCACCACTGCCCAGCGAAACTCGTTCATTGCCGCGTTGTTTTCACAATATTTCTAGTTTGGCTTTCGGTGTGTGCCGAATCTTTCGTGGGCCCTAATTAACGTGATTGGTTTCCTACAATTCACCAACTGTTTCTCGTTCTTATCGCATGTTTTTTCCAATATCGTACGTGTGCAGTCTGCCTGTTCATGTTGGAGAGTTAGTATTACGTTGTAGATGCAGCTTTGTATCAGGCGTGTGTTGCGTTTCTCTGTCGAGATATGCAGGGTATTATTTACTAAGTACAGCCTAGCCAACTGCCATGAGGGTTAATGTTGATAGATTTCCTCTCTGACAACTTATCTAACGAAAAAACACCTTTTATGTTCATCGTTCACTGGTTAGTTTCCCCCGTTTCTTGTGGAAAAACGGCGGTGGTGAGACCAACGAGAAAAAGTTAGTTTTCGACCAATGAGAAAAAGTTAGTTTCCGCCTGTATCAGTCCATTGCCTGATTTTGTGTCGATAGTGCTGCTGGCACTGATCTCATAAAAAACGAATTTGGAGAAAGCCAAATAGTTACTTTATTTTGTTGGTAACATCAGTTATTTTGGTGGATGTCGATAAATGAGCACATGCCAAAGGGCAGGAGTCAAACAAAACCTAAAACTTGACCGTCGTTTGTATAACTAAACACTCAAACGGGTATCCTCTACGCACCGATGCAGAGCTCGTATTGAAAAGACGAGTTCACTTCTGATTTGGGCTTCTGGATAAAATGCCTCGCATATTTAAAAATGTTTTTCCTCGCTAATGCAGTTCCAAAGTAATGATTGAATGTCGGTTTTTACTAAATGTCAGAAGCGTCCCATAATTCAAATGGTTTAATATGACTAGCGACACACCCAAAGGGGGATTGCAGACGTTGCACATTCCTCCTTTCAATCAAGTTTCGTAGCTCCACCAACTCTATCATGAGAAAATTTCACCTGTGCATGCAGGATCGTAGTTTTGAAGAACTTAGAACCTTTTACCGCTGGTTAATTGCAAATGTTGTGATCATTGTGGTAGTGCAATCGTTGTTTCTGTCCGTCGTCGTTTCAATGCATTTTGAAATGTTCGTTAAATGAACAGTCTCTATATCAGTAGTGCGCCAACCATGTTACCCCGTAATGAATAATGCTGTAGAACGTTCTCAACTAATAGACATCATACTACTAGTCTACTACAGTACTACACCATACTTGTCTCTGCAAGTGTGTCAAACGGAGTTGAGCAAACGCGATTATGTGAAAAACACCCCATCTGTTGTGAATTTGCGTTGGTACGATCTTTCTGGTTATTCTAGTGACATCTGTCACAGGAGGAGAACATTCTTTTGGTTTCGTTGCTGATGGCAGAATCGGGCGTGCACTCGATCGCGTATGCCTTTCCTGACGTGAAGATGGTTACTACAGCTATTGACAAAGAGTTAAGCGAAGACTTTCACATTGTTCCAGGATTTGGTGAGCAGTTGCTGTCTGTTACGTTATAATGAGAAGCTTGCACTTTGATAAATTTTAGCCTCTCATGTTGCCGATTGCGATTGCAGGAAATTTTGGTGATCGTTATTTTGGCACCGCGTGATGTGCGAAGCCAAACTGTGGTTGACGTGGCAATTGTCGACGCGAGTTTGGAGGACAATGCCTGGCGCGACGCTGCAGAACAAACGGCGTGTCGTTTTCACGTGAACAATTAAAGTTGCTGTGTTATGATGTTCCTTTTATTTAATCTCGGGGTCCATGTTGTTTTCACGCTTCGCCTTACTTCTCCGGTAATTCGTCTCAATTTAACTGTTTTGTGAAAAAAGCACCGAGATCGTCCGCTTCGGAACCGGAAAATAATTCTATTTAATTAATTTGAAAGTTGTATGCAACGCTTCAACGGCTCATAATCTCAAAAACATTTGACGACCATGAGAGAGGAGTCGTTTGATCACCGCTTACGGGCAGTGTAGTATGTCGTTCGTGTCTTGCCACATAAATGTTTTTTTCGAAAGTGGTGCCTTAAGATCATACTTTTATGGTCAGTGTTACTAACACTGTGTTAGTAACAATCGGATGAAAAGAATATTGTTGAATAGTATGTTATCTTTCTTACTGATAGTTTGTCCGAAGCATGTATGGTTTCACTGCCACCTCTGGAACATGGTTTATCCATCCCCTTCCTATTTAAGCCTCAACCGTGGAAGTATGAATGGTAACGATTTTTGCGACAACGTATAATAAGTTCAAATGGCATACAATTATTGCATTAAATGTACGGTTTAACGAAATGGCACAACTGTCAACAGTAGGGTGTAGACAAGTTTGACTTAATTGTTGGTAGTACTTTCGGTTGTTTAAAACTGAAACAATGTGAATGCTAACGTTAACATCATTTCGGAGAAATCCACATTATTTCCACCTTCAACTTCGAGTGGGTCACATTTGGAAACCCTTCTCTCGGGACCACGTTCCACATCTGGACATCTCAGACTTGTTAGACCGTTGACCCGTTAACGTAGTCCTTGATTTTCATCAACCTCCAGTACAATAGCGCAGCCAATGATGTTGTTCGGGAGGGGCCAGTCACTGACGTTGTTTTGAGTCCGGCTGTTTCTTCCGTTTATTTTTTAACAATTGACAATTGATATAAAGCACCAGTCAAAGTCTTAGCAAATTTCTTCTTCGGTGGGGGGAGTATAGCCTCTTCGGCCTCATTAAATTTTTCGCAAGGTGGGAAGGATTATATTAAATTTTTTTGTTGTATTCGTGCAAACAAAACCTAAGAAGGCATTTTAACACTGCATTAAAACAGAACAGTTAAGAACCTTAAGTCTTAAGTAGTTCCGTCGACCGCTTTAATGGCCGTTGTTGTAGAACAGTGTTCCACAACACTTTTTAACATGCAGTACACTGTAAATAAGTCTGTTCAGGTGACAATTTTACAGGAATCGTCTCACGGCACAACGATTGCGGAGCACTGTTTAAGGCTTCTTTTTCATTATTTCAAAAAAGCAGAGAACTACGTTTAGTTCGTTAGTATTTGTGGTGGTATTGCCAAGAAAATAATTTTGTGGTGGAAAATAATTTTTTTGTGAACACCTTGTGGTGGTGTTCCACAATCGTCTGTGTACAAGTCAAAATTATTCTTGCCACTGGACGAAACATTGGCTTGTTTCGGTGTTGCTTTTACACGTGCTGTGTTTACTGTAATTGTGCAAACATGGTACGTAGCTTGCCGCTCCCGATACGCATGTAACGTGCAATGGTTCAGTTCGCGTGTAATTCGTAAAAATACCGTAGTATCTACGTTTTTCAGCTGATTCCTCCGTAATTTGCGCGCTGTTGTTGAAGTTGCATTTCTTTGCTCTTTTATTTACATGATTACATGCATGATTACTTCGCTGTGTTTGAGGGGCACTGCTTTCTCTGTGCGATTCAGGCTCGTAGCTTGAATGAGTGCGTTTGTAGCTTCGGGGGTCAAAATGATTGTAACTTGTTGTTGTACCTAACTGTAGCCTATTGTTACATAACCTTCTTAGTGGTAATGACAAATGCACAACCACTCGCCTTCCATCATTCATACTCGTTTAATGTCACATTGATCACAAACCATCAGTGACGCAAATCATTCGCTTCAGCGAAGCAGTCACGATTTTTTCTAAAATCACAGCACCATTGACTTTATCTTACGAGCAGGCCTTGTGCCTTTGCAATAAGTTTTCACCGGAAAAAGAATTGGCCTTATGCCTTTACACAGCAAAAAACAGTAAATCGGCCTTGTACCATTACACAGTAAATCAACCTTGTGCCTCTTTGGCAAAGTGACTGAACTACTTTCAGTCATTGAGTCGCGAGTAGGGTTGTTTTATCCGGATTACGGTTAAACGGCTAACCGAGAGTATTTTTGCCATCCGATATCCGGATATTTATCTGCCGGTTAACCGGATAAAGAAAAGTACCGCTACTGATGCGTTTTACGCTTTTTAAAACGGTCTACCAATCTTTAAACTCTCTGTGAAGTTCTGCTTGCTATCCAACCAACACCTGTGGAAGCAGAAAGGACATTCAATGCATGTTGACTAACTATGGTCTCGTTCACACGACTCCACCATCCATACATTGTGCTCAGTGGCGTAGCGCCGCTAAGTGTCGCCCGGGGTTGACCGTGAAATCGCCTTTTTCATCCCTCCAATTTGCTTGCAGTAATTTAAAATGAACGAAAAACATGTTTTGTGCATAGTAAATATGTAAGAAATATTAACACATCGTGAACATCACAATCAAGCACTCTGAAACTGATTGGGTCTTGTTCTTCATTCTCAATCATAGGTCTTGCCTTTTCTGCCCGTTCACCAGCTTTCTCATCATTGCTCTTCCTAGTTTTTTTGCTTTCTTTTCATATGCATCTATGGATCCGCCATATTTCGTTAAAGTTACTTCCCTGCTGGTTTTCAGTCTGCGGTAAGCTGCACCACTTAGCTTCAATCGTTTATTCATTCTAGGCTAGGGGATAAAAACACAAAACTATTATAGCGGGGCCCACTTAGAGAAGTGATATGGGAATAACTACTATACATTGAGCATTTATGTATGTTTACATTTCGTGTAGTATCCCATCTTATACGAAAACATATATGCAAATAGTATGCTGTATATATATGCAGTATATATGCAAATAGTATGCTGAAATAACAAATTTTATGTTCCAGTCTCACTAAAGTAAATTCATTTGATTGCCTAACGTTTGAATAATGGTTTATTTCTCTTAGAATATATAAAAGACTTCAAACGTTACTTCTGTCGCGGCGCGAATTTAGATAAAATTTGTCAAATAGACTTACAGCGGCTGTCGTTGAGATGTGTTGCGTTGGAGCCTCTATCGTGACCTATAAACTGGGCCAAGCTGTTGTACTGGGCTTCTTCCAATTACGTGTATAGTTTTACTCTTTACGTTTATTCCGTTAGCAATAGACGCACACAGTAGGCTATTTCGAAAACTGTGTTGCCAAACTCTGCCACGTAAAACATCCGCCTTTTTAATGATCAGACATGACTACAACAGTTCGACGGCGATCAATCGCACTTTTATGTCTCTTCGCCTCTCCCCTGGCTGTTCGGCCAAAGGAAGCTCCCGATGGCTTTTCACCAACGGGGATATTTATAGCTAGAATCGCTCACATGCAGCAGCCGCGCTAGGTGTGCTGCTACAGCACTGAATAACTTGATTCAGTATAGCCATTACGAAGTTGTGCAACTGTTTCGGCTAAAGTCACTTCTTATAAAAGCCCCCACCGCAATCATAACTAAATGTCATTCGTCATAACCAAATATCCTTTGCCCTTATTAACATATGGTTGCCCCTACGTTAAGTTTTCAGACTAAGGATCGTAGCCTCTAATTAATCAAAATCAGAGGAACACCTTTTCTAAGGTGCTGTTGTTGAAATGACATTTACTACGACTGCAGATGTTGATTGTACCATTGAACAATGAAGTCAAATCTTTTACGAAACCTGCCGACTGGCACTGATTCACTCTACATGTAGTTCAAGCCTACAATCTAAGCTCTAAATTACCCACGCAAACATACCAACTGCACTATCGCTCTTCAAGCACGTGATTTTCCGACACCATGACGTACAGGAAACGTCATACAGAAAAACACCAGTTTTATTGAAACTAACATTTGCAGAGATCTTCACGTCACCCGCTAAAATTTAATGTTGGTAAGTCCACCTAATGAGTTGGCTTGCTGTACTTGTTTATTGAAAACCTTCAACAAAATAGTGAACAATAGCATGAGACGCGCCAAGAAATGTTTGTCGCCAGTGCAAATGAGTGTCAGGTGATGTGCCGCTAGGGCGTTGCTGAAGATCGAACGATTTGAGAAAAGAGATTACGACAGATTTCACTATTATAATGATTTCAAGCAGGGCTTGTTTATCCGATTTTGACTGGAGAGAGTCAATTTCAACATTGAACTACTGAACCAGTGATGTTTGCTAGCCTGTGGCCAAATGTCATCTCCATCCTTTGTTCACAGTGCATTTGACTGGGGACAGGGGAAAAGGTGCAGGGATTGGAGGGCAATTGTCATCCAAGTAAGTTGTAAGAACCCTGATTTCAATACACACGCAGGGGCAATTTAGCACCCTGGATTTAAATCAGGTTTTTGAGGAATTTTTTCATTAATTTGTTCACTACACAACCACATTTTCAAGTTCTTCAGGGCTAAGCACAAAACTGGAAGAATTTGAACCACTTTCAAAAACTAACTTTTAATCAACAACTTAACGCGCCAGTGGTTGTGCTTTGTAAGAAATGCGTTGCAGAATCAGCAAATGCATGAATTCCTTCATATCTGCACGCACATTGCATGTGTGTAAATTTGCAATAAAACTGTCATAAATGTTGTCAAAACAATTGTCTGACTATTAGCTGGTACTATCCGGTTAGTTAAAATGCAATTATCTGGATATATTCGTCATCCGGATAGTAAAAATTAATTGATATCCAAACTAACCCTAGCCGCGCCTAATTACACCAACAGGCGACGAAGCCTACAGCAATCCCAAAAATCTGTAGGTGACCGAACCCTAACAACTAAACATGTTTTTGTCAATTTCGGGGGAGGCAATTGCTCAGTTGCCTCCCCCCCAGTATACCTAATTTCAACGTACTGTACATTAAAATTGATGGAGGCTTGTGCTTGTGCACCGCGCGGTAGCGAGCTCCTGCCCTTCTGCAAGGCTCTGCTGCGGAAATTTTTATTGAGATGTTTCTGTTACCAAGCAGTTGTCCACCCTATATTTACGTTGCTGGATAAAAATGTTAGTGGAAAATGATTACTGGATTGTAATGTTCACTGGATTGTGTCGTGACGCAGTGCAAATAAACAGCTGGGTGAATGCCATGAGTTGTCTTCCCGGCTTCGTTTTGAAATGCAATATCTGCTCCATTCAAGGTTGCCTATGCGCTTAAAAGCACCGAAAAATTCACGCGGGAGAGCAGCTTCACGCTTGAAGCTTTGTATCGAACTGCTGCTCGTAGTTTATGAGATCAACATCAACAGGCGAGTTTTAAGTCAAAATTGCGAGTACGAGAGGCATTGAAGCGAAGCAGAATAGTCATACATGATGAATGTATTTATACAAACTTCTGCAAAATGTCACCACGCCGTAAAAAAATGCAGGTGAGGTAGAGCGCAGAAAACGACAACAAAAACAACTGCGGTCTGCAGAATAAACTTAAAGCACATTGAAAGACAATATTAGTCTTTAGTCTGACACAAAACACTGTAAAACTCGAAACGGGAAGAACTTTGTTACGTTTCCCTTAAATTTCAGCGTGATATAACGTTAAATCAAATGTTCTGTCAAGAAACATTTAATTTCATTTTTGCATTCTGGCTTGAAATACAGTACATATTAAAATTAATTGATATAACAAAGTAGCAAATACGTATATCGTACAGTATGTATTCGCGTTCAAGCCTCCCCTTTTCACTCTCAAATCTGCCAATATGTTGCACAATTCTTTTGAACTTACTGAAGAAAGAATGCAAACAGGAAATCCATGTCCAATGCGTTTTCACTAAGCCTACATCCTCAAGGTTGGAAGACATGGTGGAAATTCCACAATAAAACAACACAAGCGTCTCGGCTTATTGTGCTAGCAATTTAAACGCAATTGGATTTGGCAGGTCAGTCAGCTCTGCACCCTTTGTTTTGTGTCTGTTGTGGTCATTTTATTATGGAAAATTACACGTGCACACGAGTATGCATATGCACATATATCATTCTTCAAAAATTTTGCAGTTAAAGCTTTCAAGAACATTCTTAACGGCGAGAATCGGCAACCACCGGTCCACACAGAAGGAACAAATTGACCAAAACGAAACTTTTTGTGAAGCGCGATTTTCTGTAGTGACAGCAACCAGGACAAAATCACGAAGCAGACTGGACGAGAGGATGCGCTGCAGATCTCGTTGCCAAGATGGGGCCATCTCGTCATAGAGAAATAAGCTCAAGGCCCCCCCAAACTGATTCACCATTATGGAACATTGAATTTACATGAATATAAAATACGTCGTTCCACGTTTGATGTACTTAGTGTCTTTGTGCAAGACAAAATTATTTTTTGGCTTAATTATAGCTACACGTTGAAGACCGGTTCGTGGAAATGATGCCACCTTACCAGTCCGTAGGGCAAACCAGGTTGTCGACCACTTATTCAGGGGCATACATTTCTGCAATATTTTCTGTTTTGCCCTTTGGTAACATAAATTTTCCAAGTTTGAAATTTACATAAAATAAATACAATGGTTTTAAACGATGTATGATTTAAGAGTTTGTGGTTTGTTATGAACGTGGCCTGCTTATGTAACGATCCTCACCAAACACCACCAAGAAACGGAATTCTTCGTTCGGAAATTTGAAACTATAGGCTCGAAGCATTGAAACACGACCTCGAGTCGATTGATCGATTTTGCTAGTTTTTCGCCACCCAAAATATTCCTAGCAGCTCATATTATTTTGAACTAATTGCTACAAAAACAGCTAGAACGAACGAGTTTCGATGTTTTAGACACACTAGTTTGAGGGTTGCTTGCTGTCGAGGGGGGCGAGCTTTGCGGTCTTCTTTTCAAGGCACTAGGAAGCTGCGACCTTAATGCGCCTTGGTCACGATCAATATCGAGGGGAGGGTCATACTTGGTTGTTAAAACAATGCCATCCTCCCCCGGGATCAAACTGGTTCTGGCTGTTGCACCACAGCCAGCAATGTTTGATCGTTGCAAGGGACGTCGTGCTTGTGATGAATGTAAAGATGTAGGCGTTGGCAGAACTTTGTACTTGACCACACGTCTGTCTTTGTCTGCGCCAGAATACGATGCAAAATCCGAATGGACGAAACTGCCGACGTCGGATACGTGAGATAACTTTTGCCCATGGTAACCCAATCCACTTCTTTCCGTTTGTGACCGGCCATCCGCAGTAAGCGGTTGCACAAGTCCATCTCCGCGCACTCCGAGTGGTTTGGTGTCACTCCAACCAAGACTTTGCATAATCTTGCGGCCAACACCTTTCGTATGCTTTTCGAAGTCCCCCAGTCTCGTTTCATTAGCTGCCACACCCGCTTCAGCAAGCTGAGGCACAGCTTGGCTTGAGGTCAGCACGCCGTAGTGGTAGCGATCACGCCCATCACGGAGCCTGAAAAAAACACGAGTACTTGACCGGCAAAACCTTTGTATAACAATCAAGCAGCAAAGGCAGTTTCGTTCAAGGCAGGCCAAGTTAACGAGTTTGCGTCGACGAAACACTAGTTGCAACTAAATTTCCGGTTGCTTAGCGGAAACGTCCGGTATAAATACATTCCACTTCGAGCAGCGCCTATCGATTGCCTTGCTTGCATGCGGCAACTAAGGTAAGACTCCCACTGCTTTCAAGATATCTTATCGTCAAGAAAAGCATTTGACAACCATACACCAAAGCAACTTCACTTCCTTCTAATGAAATAGCCGCATACTGTAGTTAAGTGCGAGGAATAGCAGCCTTAGAGCCAAGCATGCTAAAGCATGTAACTGCGCCACACTAGTCAGATGCTAAAGCTGCGAGATAAGGGAGCAATTGCAAGTAACATACACAAAACATTGCAACATAGCTAAGCAAGAGGTACGCTTATAACGAGTTGGACGTCGACTTGACATGGTGTCAAAAAAACAACCTGCTTTGAAAATGAACGTCCACCTTCACAGTGTGAGTCCTCAAAGCTTACTCATTGACCCAGCCACCTCACACCAACTTTAAAATAACATTCTTTGGCATTAAACGTTCCAAACATTCGCTACCAAACCTCTTCTCTCTGCATATTTCAGCGAAATCTCTCGCATCTCTGTCACCAAGTTCTCCGTAGAACTCATTCATGTCCACATCCCAATCATCTGTGTTTTGCTCGTCGAAGTCTCCTTCTTGTTCAGCCCAATACTGGGCATCTGTGCACAGACCACTTAATCACTTTAACTGGTGACCGGTCAAAGATAAGTTTCCGGAACTTAAAACGCCACTTCAAATAAACGAGTCTTTTTCAAAAGATGCGTTGCTCTCGTGATACGCGTCGGAAGGGGGGAGGGTCAAGGCATCCTGAATTTTGAAATTTTCCCATTCAACTTTTAGCAAAAAAGGTCGTTTTTTTAGTTTCGAGTGGGTAAATCGAAGTTTCACCATTTTTGCCCCCCTGGAAAAAAACTTCCGACGCCCATGACTGCCGATACGAAGAAATACTTCATCAACAAAAATGTGCGAACTGCGAACACGTATCACTGCACCGTTCATCTTGCGCCCGCGTTTGTCAATTGTGCAACAAAACCTTTTGACTTTTCAAATCTCTGCTTTGCAAAGACATCACAGTGGTGTCAATCGCCAAAATGCGACTAATGCCGTTTCTCGTAACGACAGTTTTATGGCACCACAGTTTCTTAATTCACCTCAGATGCAGGTACGCACCTGTGTAAAACACCAATCCGCTTCCACCCTTTTCCCATTTTAATTCTATCTCTTCTTCAAACAGCCGCTCTTTTGTCCGTTCTTGAGAAGTGACGTCATTGTGCAACGCCTCATGTCTTTCCCAGTCTTCACAACCATCAGAATCGGAGTCTGACTGGTTCTCTGTACACCAGTTAACGTAAGCATGAACAAAGATGCGCCATAAACATTTTTTTGCGAAAAAAATTCGGCGATGTACACTTCCAAACACTTCCTGATTGACAGAATGTTGTAGTAGAGTAATATAGGCAACTGTAAACGCTAAATTGCATACACTACAATTTTTCATACCGGTTTTTGCTCTGCAGAGAGTTGCAGGAGTAGCAAACCTCCGAAGATTCGAAATAACTCATAGTTTTCAGCAATTCCAGATACTGTAGTTCTCTCTATTTGGAGAAATGGCTCGACATGAAGGGCTTTAAGAATTTCACAGCTGCGCACTTGGTCACGCCGTGAACTCTTCACAAAAATCCCATCTCTGCCGCTTGTTCCTGAGATAGCACTCTCAGTCATTACCCAAGATTTATGACCGTGGATGAGGATCGGAACAAAGACCGATTTAAAAACTGACAGCTTTGCGGTGTTTAAAAGCTCCCGATCTGTGGCCACAGAGCCATAAAGCTCACGCAAAACTCTTTAGAAAATGCAAGCAGTACCAAATCGTCTGAAAAAAACAGACGATCCGGCTCTGCTTCAGAGTTCGATTATTGTTGTGCCTTCCATTCTACCGTACAGTGATTGCCTACAGGGTGCCGTGGCATAAAAGAATGCTACCGGTTTTGAATTGGAGTGCCTCAGCATTTCGCAGGAAGACAAACTACATAAAACCCTGCAGAGACGAAAAGAGCACCTCGAACTGAAAATGTCTCGTAATTATTGTTCCTGTGTTACTACGACAGATTACTGGAAGTGATCGAGACCAGGGGTGGGTTTTTTTCGAGTCCATCTGGGTGTGTAGTTTAATTATGAAAAACCCGGTTAAATCTGTGTTTTTTTTAAGATATAAATTGGGAAATTTCCTACAGTAAATCTAATGCTGTAGTTTAATAAATATATCTTCCGGTCATTACAGTGATCGCATGCGATCATCAGGTAAAAGTGCTCATATCGATGAAACAAAACGTGTTCAGTCGGTTTCACACCCTCGCAATAGTTTCAATATCAAATACTGCAGGTTGCTTGCGATCCGGTACAGTCAATCCTGCAGCTGGGCATACAACAAAAGTAACATGAATAACTAGCCAACGGTTACATAAACAAGGGAAAGATTTGCATTTGGGCGAACGATGTATTGATTCAGGCCATTGACTCAGGCGCCAGCTGAACAAATTCACGAAACAGTGAAGACTGAATGTTTAAATTCGTTGGTTGCCCTATGCATGCAAATTGAAAAACGATTTCCATTGGAGGGGGAATTTGTTACCAACTTAGGGATTTCAGATTCCGTTGCAGCTGAAGATCTCTCGAAAAATTCAATAACAAATGCGGCCTTACATTTCACCCATCAAGTGCCTGATGATCAACTGGAGGCCATATCGACAGTATAAAGATGTGTCATTGTTCAATGAATCCATACCTGATTTCTGGTATTATCTGCGTAACACCGAATACTTGATGATTTAATGACCAGATAACTCGCTACTGCCGAGTCTGTTAAGGAAAAGTTGTTGGCAAAACAAGCATTGTCAAGAAACCAGCAAAACGGCTATTGGACACCTAAGCCTGACTTAGTGAGAGATGTCATTAATAGAGACATGGAGTGTGTCACCAGCGTTACATAAAATGTCTTGAACAACGGATAATTAATCCACATGTTGATGTTCATGCCGCAGAAGAAAATTTGGAAGAGGAACTATAAGTAAATCAGTAACGGTTTCACATCATGCATTTGCATTCATGTACTTTTGCAAATTAAGATGTTTTTTTGGTAGAAATTTCCTCATGTACAATCTGGGTTTATTAGAAATTACTGAATGATTGAGACTATCATGCCTTTTAAACTACGCGAAACGGTGCTAAAATCTCCCTAATTGCACATAAAGTTAACGAACTAAAATCAGCATCTATCGAGCTCTGGGATAATCTAACATGTTAATCATTTACTGGAAGTAAAAAGTGAAATGCGCTGAAGATCAGCGATTGCTAACGATTACCGGTGATGGAGTCTCGAGACCCATTTTTGCGAGTCTCGGTCTCGAAGGTTTCAGGTCTCGTCTCGGTCTCGAAGGTTTCAGGTCTCGAGACTTTGAATATTGCAAAGAAATGGTTTATTAAAATGTCTATAATTCAATGATTTTTTTGTTTGTTGTATTTGCAGGCAAGAAACAACCAAAACACGTCGGAAAAATGCCAGAAATTTGAAAAAAATTCAAGCCAGAAGTGATGACGACATTTTTTCAAAAAATTTCGACAAAATGCACAAATTTTATGTCTCGAGTCTCGGTTTCGAACTTCAAGTCTCGAGTCTCGGAGTTTTTGATGAAGTCTCGGTCTCGTCTCGGANTTTTAACCAGGTCTCGGTTTCGGTCTCGACTACATCACTGACGATTACCTCCGACAAGGTGCGGGGATTGCGCTCCATGAGGCGGTGCAGGCGATACTTCTGTTTCGGCGTAGACATACGGCACATTTCCATACCTTCTGTTGCTTCCAGTCGAGGGAAAAACCAGTCCAAGCTTTTTAATAACACTGAGAACAGACCAGATTTGCAACCATCAAACATTCAGGCCATTTGAAAAACAGAAATAGATTGCACATCACAACTTTGCGCACAGGCATAGGCTTGCAATTTATGTAAAACCACAAAGCAGAATGATATCTGGTCAGCGAAATTCGACGTTCTAGTTGTTAGTATGATCGTTTTGTGATCAAAACATCATTTTTTGAACATTGAGACTTACTTTCAGAAAATGGACTCTTCACGAAAATCACCTATTTTACGAGTTACGACTGTGGTCAACCTGAGACCCAAACTCTCGGTGGTTCATGAAAATATCACTTTTCAACAGAGCGTGACGCTGATTTGTGATTTGAAGCTGTTTCGACAGATCTCAGCAAAATGCTGAGGCACTCCAAGTACTGACGCGCAAAGCGTACACAGTTTTAAGGATTTTAATGCCTACTTGTGTTTAATATAGTATCTTCAAGTTTTTATTGGCTGTGTTATATTTTCGCAAAAAAAGAATGATTGACTGAAAACGTTTTACAATAAAACACCACACTCTTGTGACGTAGCTAGGTAATAACGTGTTGATAGTAGAGCTTTGTAAAATATCTTGTTTCTATACATTTATCGCACATCCGCTTCTGATGCTACTGTTAGTGTTACTAGCACATAACGCATACCTCGCTGGAAGCTGACATTGCTGAATAAATTGAAGAAAAACAGAAACTGGAGTTCCAACATTACCAAATGGCATAATGTGAACAGGAGGATTCATTTCGGACAAAGAAACCAAATCACTGAGTTGAAAATCTTCTGACTTGGCATGGCGTTGAAAATACTTCCTTTCACTGCGTGTGGCATATTCACATGACCTGCACAAAGGCATTCTCAAAAACACTGTATGGTAGTATGTCTGCATTGCACACAATTGCAAAATCATTTTAACATGTCGCCACAAAAAAATGGCTTAACTGATACACACAGCAGGATTAAGATAATTATTAACTGCAAAAGTTTCGAGAAACTTATATTAAAACGAATTGTCTACAGTCCTCTTTGTCCACGTGTTGTGCAGCATGGTATTGGGATCATGCTGAGTTATTTAACCTGGTGTGTTACCAAACAGCTGCACACACTTGCATACACTGCTATTACAATTCACACAGTAGCTAACCTGTATGAGGTTTATTTTGTGATAATGGAGAATCTCCAAAATGAAACTTTCATGTTACAAAGATGAACTGAGAAGGTCACAAAAGATATGAAATGTTTTCATCATTACCAAACCAACAGGATTTTTATATTCCTAATGAAAAGTCATCACCAACCTTGTTCTAATATAAAACACATTTTATTGCTTCAATTAGTTGTAATGATGTGAGAACCTTTGTGAGGTTTTCAATCACAACTGTTGGGCAGTGTTTTGGCATTAAACTGCAGTGGACATTGTCTGTCGTAAAAGACTACACAAACGAACTGCCAATGAATACCAAACAACATGCAAAAACTATGGTTGAGGGATATATCATCACAACCATTTTAGCAAAATTTGAAACTTGCAAGGTATGCATTAAAGTACCCAGGGCCGGTTACAAGCATAGGGATAATAGGGGAAAATATAACATGAACTGATTAAGGAATATTTAATGCAGTTCAGCATAGTAGTGGAGCAGGGCCAGGTTGTGCTTGAGATCTGAGGATCTGCTTAGCTTTTCCAAATTTCTATTGATTGAGAGTTCCATAAATTGTTGATGAAACATTTCCTGACTGATGTGCAATACAGTTTCGACTAGTTGTTCATGAGGTTTCAGCATAGCAAAGCGGTCCATCAGATGTTGTTCTAAAAAAGATGGTCTATAGGCCAAAAAAGGTTGAGAACCACTGCCCCAGATCTTCCATGTTCTTGGGCAGTGGCGATTCAAGAATGAAAAAAGTGGGGGACCACAGCGGGTCCAACATAAATGTCTCCCCTGCATGGTGACTTTCCATTGTAATGAAGATTTGCTACATATGATTAACCCTATCAAACCCAACATAGGCTTGGGAATATCATCAGAACCGTCACTAGAAAGTCTTCAATAGGGGGCTTCAGGGATGCTGGAACATCGGTAGGGCAGGAGGAGCAGTAAAACTTGGGCAAACAAAAAAATCTTTACCAATTATGCTTGTTACTATAGTGGACACATTAGTGCTTTACTGTTTTGTGCATTCTTACTGCGTAATTCCCAATAATATTCCATTGGTGATTCAACGTGATGTACTTGTTTGCGAACAGTCCGACCGCCAACATGATAGCCTGCAAACCTAGATAACTGCAGTTGCTCGCTGTTTCCTGTGGCGCATTCGAATGCCCAACGCTTTTGTTCGTCGTCATTCTAATTCCGACTCTACATCAAACCGTTACGTAACGTGTTTCTGACTTCACGTGCAAGTGTATCAGCGTTTTTTGTTGTATATCTGAATATAATCGAAAGAAGCAGTTAACTTAGACTACTACTGGAGAGTTATTAGCGAACAAAGTGGTGAGAACCTTTTAAATCGCCTTGCTTCGGCTTGGCAACTTCAAGACGTCAGGTTGCTTAGTTGGGATACAGACCTGTGCTCCTGCAACAACTAGTTTGACCCTCATCCAGTAGGGACCTCTACAATAACCTACAACCCCAGGCCCTACACTACTATTCAACAACAATGTTGACCTCAAAAATAATGAAAGAAACTATAGAAAATTTGTTTCAATTTAATCTTGATACACCATAAAATTACCTATGATGCTGTTATGAAAAAGACACTCCTGCTCCCAATGCCCCCCTTTTGATAGGTCAGCGGGACAATGTCCCACTCTCCAGGTTCCTGCTTGCCACTATCAGTAATCACTGTCTCACTGCATTACCTGCCAAGATGTCTGTGTTCAACAGTCACATGCGGCAAAACGCATAATATTGTAACTTGAACTGAACTACATCAGAACATTTGTTGCCATGTTATTTTTACACAATAAAGACCAACAGTAAAACAATCTGCTTGCAAGTTTGGCAACTTACCTCTGCAGGCAGAGGAGCGGACATGAGTGAACTGCAAGCTCATCACTGCATGGCACCAGAACAGTGAACCTGGCTCCTGTGCAGTGTGAGTGTTATAGCAGCAAATAAAAGCTGACGTCAAGTTTTCGACAAAGTTTTGGTTCTTAGACCCAATTTCCAGGGTGAGGCAAATGCCCGTTTTTCCAGCATGTGGACGCCCATGGTTTTTACGTACAATGAGTTCAAAACTGATTGCTTGAGTTCAGTGTGTAAAAGCGCACCCATCAATAATAGTCATTCTTTTTGCATTTACATGTTCAGCAACAATGTTGACCTCAAAAATAATAACAGAAATTTTAGAAAACTTTTGGAATTTTGTGTGTGCACGAATAACTGCAATGAATTTGTTTCAAGTTGATCTTGATAAATCATGAAATTATTTATGATACTGTTATGTAAGGGCACTTGTTCCCCCATTCCCCCCCCCTTTCAAAGGGCAGGTGGAGCAGTGCCCTTACATATGCACCCCTGTTCTGGCATCCCTGAGGGGCTGTGCGTTTGTGCAGGGTTGCTTGACATTCTAAAAATTGACAAGAACTCAACTGATTTACAGTGTTTCATATTTCAATTTAGGGATTTTGGCGCTTTGTTTGGGGAGGCTAAGCCCACCAAAGCCCCCCCATGGCAACGGGACTGAATATCATTAAATATGCGTTATTATTCACTGGAGACACCTAAGCACCACTAGATGAAATTGCACACTTGTACTACTATGTCGGGTTACAGCAGGCCGATCTTATTTCCGCACTTGGCGAAACGCGTGCGTGACTGCAGGCAAAACCACCATGGCTGCAGGCAAAATAAACTATGGTTGCGTTGAAATGCTTTCCTGACCACACCGTACATCAAATAACATTATAAATGTATGTTTCTGGTTGCTAGAGACTTGTACGAAATGCTCGTACTTTATAGAAAAAAAACATGCAACTACGAGCTCAACGTTTGGCATTTGAAGTGAAGTTCGAGTATATCGCGCACTGATCCACGAATATACCGTGGGCCGGCGGTCTACAGTTGGGCAAGTTTCCAGAAAACCGGTGCTTGATATATTAGAACTACCACTGTTCTTGGGTCAGAAATTCATTCACTGCAGCTAAAATGTATGCTCTAGTCTACACTAACACTGCACAATAATGACAATTAGACAAAATAGGGCAAAAGCAGAAAAGCTTCAGTTGCTAACTAACTACATGACTGATAACATTTTTGCCATACAGGTTCATTGTTTTGCTGCAGGCCTACATGTGCTGGATATAATATAATCATTATATCCACAATCAGCTGGGACCAAGGAAAATTCATTAAGTGAGGTCTGCCGTAACATCAACAGTGCAAGACTTCTTTGACTTACCTTGTATCTACCAATGGGTTCGTTCTCACAGTAACTTTGAAAATAGAACATTTCTGTTTAAGGTAGCTTCCATCAGCATTTGTCCAATTGGTCCCACTGTAGTCATTCACAACTTTATCTCTGGCATGTTTTCCAGCAAATGATACCACACACATGTAGGTGTCAGGAGAACTATGTCCTTTCTGACCACCTTCAAAACATGAGAGCAAGAAATTGTGTCAATGAAGTTGCAAATGAAGTGATAACGTAGAAAAATATTTGAAACATTTGATTTACTTCTAAACATTACTAAATATAAAAATTAAAAATTATATCAAGAAATCCATTGAAAATTGAAGAGCTGTAGCAGGTGCTGGATTTGCTAATGGTGGGGCTTCATTACTGAACATTACAAACTTAAACCCAACAATTTTTCAAATAAAATTTTTTCTCCCCATTAACTTCTACCGACAGCACAGGGCCACACAAAACATACCAGTATTTATGTGTACGTACATCACTTCTTAATTAGTTCTTTTTATAATGATTTACTAAAACATTGTTCTAGTTCAATTTCTTGTCATAGGGTTTGTATTTACCAACACAAAACCAAACATAACTTACAAAAAATCATAATTAGATACAAATCACGATAGTCTGAGCCACAAGAAAGCACAAATCATTGCATCAGCTTCGTTAAAAAATGTAACATTTATTGGCATCATATAGAAGTTAGCAATTCAAATGTCAGAATTTTAGGAGACAAATGTTATGCACATAAGCCTTTCAAATGCTCTCCTCTCCTTTTCAAGCCAAAGATTCACTTCACACAATATTTTCTATTCTAAATGTTTGGTGTGCAATCAGTATACTAATAGCATTATAATGCAAAAAACTAAGATCATGCACAAAAATCTTCCTACTCATTTTACAAATGTGTGTCAGTAGATTAACAGCAGTCAAGCATAAGCTGAAACAAGTTGGGTAGAATTTGGTGAAATTTTAGTTGAACACCAACTCAGAAAGAAAGTGGCTATAGGTTTGCCGGCAGTGACACAGTTCAAATAAAACACTAAGTTTCTCAGTCTAACGCAGGGTTGGGGAACTTATATACTATCAACGGCCGCATGAATTTTGTATTATCATTGGCGGGCTGCAAAATTAATTAATTTTATACTAAAATTCTACCATTATCTAACAATGAGGAAGAGTGACTTCTGTATCTAAGTACCTTCTTATCATGGAGCTTCATTTTGATGTGATGTTGTACTGCAACTTGGGTAACAAAAATTCTGATGCGAGCCGTATCTAATGTTCACATGGGTCGCATTTGGCTCGCGGGCTACAGGTTGCTCACCCTGGTCTAACGGCACCGTCAGTCGAGTGGAGGCATGTATGTCTGCTGTACAAATAGTTTTTGGTTTGGCTTTCACCATGGTGTCTTTGGTTTTGGTAGCAGTGGTTGCAGTTTTTCTTTACTTTTTTCAAAACTTTCCAAACTTTTGTGTTCAGATTTATTGTTTAGGTTTGGTGTTTAGGTTCAGGTTTAAGGTTTAGGTTTAAGTTTAGTACGTTTCTACCAAGCATAGTGCAGTCTACTGCACACTCATTGTGCATTACTGTCACGTTACAGGCAGCGGATGAATAAGTTCTCAAAAATTAAGGTCCATTGGTGGACCTATAGCCACTGCCAATCAGAAAATTTAATGTTAATAATCAATGCACTACGGTGCACTGACAATGAATATATGCCCAAAAGCCATTGCTGGCACATGCTATCAATATTTCACCTTGTATAACGTATCTTTGTTTTGTCCACATGTACTTTGAAAAAGTTTTGGGTTTTTAGGGTTTCTTAGTAGGTTTTAACTTTTAGGCTTAGGTTTAGGGTTTTTAGGTCATGTGGCAAAGACCATCTGCTAAACCAAGAGTATCGTCCTTGTCACACTAACAATTCAATCTATTGTTGGGTTTACCTAATGGCAAAATAGCTGCAGCAGTGCATTTGCTTCTAACCAATGGCAAAGAAAAGAAACACCGCCTTATTTAATTTACGGTAGTGTTTATTTTACCAGTGATATTCTGGCAACAACAGATTGGCTGGAGCTATTGTGCCGCCAGTCGAAGATTCGGTCTCGTGGCATGACGCAATACCAAGAAAAAGGTCACTTTGTCAGGAAAACGCCATCCTGCTCGTGGTGTAACGGTTATGTGTTACGGCTGCTATGCCTAAATGTTTCGGTTCGACTCTCACCTTGACGACTATAGTTTTGTTTTTTTTAGTTGCTTTTTTTCAGGCTCTGCTTAGGTGTTATGTTTAGGGGTTAGTGTTGTTAGGTTAGGGTTAGGTTAGGATTAGGGTTAGGATAGGGTTAGGTTAGCGTTAGCTTAGTCAGTGTTAGCTTAGCGTTACCTTATCATTAGCTTAGTGTTAGGTTAGTGTTAGCTTAGTGTTTGTTAGGTTAGGGTTAGGTTAGTGTTAGCTTAACATTAGGTCAGGGTTAGGTTAGGGCTACGCCACAGTTAGGGTTAAGGTTAGGGTTAGATTGTAGGTTTATCTTTTAGTTACATTTACTTCGTTTCTACCAAGCCTTTTGCTGCTGACATCCTCCTGGTGGCAAAATACACACTGCCTTAATTTATTTGTTTGTGAGCTGAGCAGACACAAAAAGTCCATAGATAGATACACTACAGTACTTAGTATAATAAACACACAAAATCTGTATAACGCAGGTAGATAAAAACAGACAAAACAGAATTTTTACAAATACAAGGCATTAATTGGAGCCAGCAGAATCACAGAGTTACAGACATATTTTGCGACTGTGTAGAAGGCTTATCTACTTAGCAGATCAACTGTATCTACTACTACAGTACTGTAGCTTTATTATTGGAAAGCTATGACACATAGTATACCGATACACTTACGCTTATTGACTTAAGCAAATAGAACAATCTGTGAAAATATATAGAAAACAAAAGGGCTTACCTTCTGGTCGATGTTTATAATGAAAACAAGAGAATACATTTTCTTCAATCACCCGACTGAAGAAACGCCGCAAATCAGCTGAATGGTAAGTCTTTGGAATATTTCGCACCACAGCAAAATACCTGGAACCTTGATCCTCAACCATCTTTCATATCATAATAATATTTCAGTGTTGCCAAGTCCACAAAGACAAAATGTGCCAAATTCTGTTTCAGCAACGTCGCCTAGCTGCAGTAGTCGATAAAGAAGCAACAGGGGTAGAAATCGTTTTTCTCACCGAATGTGAGAGTTCGCACTCTGGCAGGTGAGAGTTCTCACTTTGGCTACTTTGGCGGGTGAGAGTTCTCACCGTGTTGAGTGAGAGTTATCACTAGGGCAAGTTTTTGCAACTTTTGCAACTTTTTTTTACAGCTTCCAACAGTTGCTTAAATGCTCAAAATATCTGTGTTTCAATGTTTTGAGCTGTTTCCAGGAATTTTATATTGCAACTTTTTGCAAATTTTTCGATTTTTGCG
>JGI24021J15306_10000867_pt1 | contig 26759 bp, 17 predicted proteins | sample Ectturendosymbi1_FD_15306 | JGI IMG/M metagenome (IMG submission 15306) | reverse complement strand
AAACCTTTACTATGCCACCGAAACTTTGGGTTTGTGTTCCTGAGACTACTTTGAATTTTTTCCTACCTCTCATGCTTTATGACCATTGTTATAGTAGGCTAGTATGCTATGTCTGGTCGTTGTTGCAAGTAGGCTACTCAGCAGATTGCTTCTGCTATGTGTGTGGCGAATTCATTGAAAAAAAGCACTTTCTGGAGAGCTGTATCTATGCAAAAGAAGCGTATCATGCATAGTTTGGCATGCTAGTCGGTGACCAAGATAAGCCTTGTCCACCGCACATCATACAGTAAGTGAATATTGCAGTATTACTCTAGAAGGTTGGTTCAAAAAAGAGAAAAGGGCTATGCGTTTTCCTATCCCCCATGTCTGGCGTAAGCCCTCAAACCATCTCACAGACTGTTGCTTCAATATGGTAGATCNNAGCAAAGAATGCACTTTCCATCAAACCCTGGCATTGCATCATCTATTGCACCTGCACCCCACAACACGACTGACATGCCTGTGCCTCAACCATACTTGAGAGATGGATTTTTCATAACAGACGCAAGCTGTACATACTTTTAAACGGAGCAATCTTCTGCTGCATGTGTTCGATGCCAGTTGCTGGTGAAAGGTGCTCCTGCTACCCCAACCAAGAAGATATTGTTACAGGCACGTTGCTTGCAACAACTTTATTACTCTACAGAAAATAGGCCTGTTGAAAAGTCCACAACCCTGAAACAGCCAGGACAAATTCAAAAGAGGTTGTAGCCAATCAAAACTCATTATTAAGTCAGCTAATCCTAAAGACAACGTCATTAAAACGTCAGCAAAGTCAAGAGACTAGTCACAAGACGGGTCACAAGACACAAGCGAAATCACATGACGCCTGGCCACGATCAGGTGAAAACCAGAGTACCAAGATTTACCTGAAGGTTCTGGAAACATTTAAACCAGCCAATCACCAGACAATTACGTAAGCAATAGCCAATTGGAACACCTGAAAAAAATGGGAATTTCCAAGTCGCATGACGATTTACGAGTATAAATAGTGTCTCATTTGGACTGAAATTCAGACTTTTCTCTTTCCGCCTTTAGGACCTGAGGCCGAGGTTAAGTTATAGACTCGAGTCTGAGAACTCCGGCTATAATCAGGAAAGAGAAACTGGCTTATTCCGCCTTTAGGACCCGAGGCCGAGGTTAAGTCATAGACTCGAGTCTGAGAACTCCGGCTATGATCAGGAATAAAGAAATTGGTAATCTGAGGCCTGTACCAGGTATCATGCCAGTTAAAATCTCAGAGAAATGGCTTGTCCAAATGAAGTTCTGCCAAATTGAACCATACCAGCGTAGCCACGTTATGCCAGTTGTGCAGGCCTGAACAATATTCGTGAAAGAATTCCATTTTCCTACTGAACTGCTGTCAGATCAACCCAATCGACTGAAACCGTTTCGAACTAAAAACAGCAGTTTTTTAATTCTGATTAATGATAAATTTCCGCCTTGAATCCCACCGCCCTTTTACCACGCACATCGAGATTCAAGTTAGATACCGGCAAGGCACGAGTGTAGCATAACTAGTCCAGCAATTATAAGGCAAATGTGCCGACATAATTTTGAGTGCAGTCTTAATAAAGCTTTAAACTTTTAAATGATACATGTAATAACTTGTGTAATTGAATAATGGAATAAAGTTTTCACTAGTAAAGATTACTAAGACATAAAGGTTTCAGTTTCATGATCATAAGTAAATCGCTTGAATAGGGGAACCTAACCGAAAGGATGGTAGATCCATTTATTGTGAATATTAAAGAACACAATTAATAGCCGAGTATTATGTGAGCGTTGTACCATGTCAAGAAGTGCTTAAATTCCGTGAAATCTTTTACTTTGGTGAGTACCATTTCATTCTGTTTGAACCTATATGACATAACAAATAAAGCCAATAAATTGAAGAATTGTGTGTTTTTCTAGCATGTATTTTCTGTAGTGAATCGTTTGGAAATAATTAATCATCGGGCAGTTAATTAGGCCTGTCAACCAGACCTTGTTTCTGCGAGGACGGACCTAGATTCAACAATGAGAACCCATGCTTAAATAGTTACTGCTGAATCTTAATTCACATCGTTGTCACCCTTAGGGGTCGCAACATGTGTTACAATATTAATGATGTTCTTGTCAGGGAGTTGTCATCGACAAAGTCGCATACTGAGCTTCTCATTTCCAGACTTAAGCAATGGGACTTATATACTGCATAACAGTGTTCGAATTACTTCACAGAAAGAGCGAAATCGCGGCTTCTTGGTGTTCCACATGTTTAAAGATAGGTTATGTTATTGCCGTGATATAGAAGGGCTCTTTCAAGTTGTGGGCAATTCGTGAAATCCCTCTGAGCGGAGACTCGTCATCGACAGCTCATATAGAAGTCTCAAAGTTATTTTGCTGCACAATACAAATAAATGTCTCTCTGTTCTCTTGGCTCGTTCGGTTCACATGAAAGAAGATATCAGATCAGAACATCAAAATCCTCTTGAGTGAATGAAAGTATGTCCACTACAAACGGCCCGTTTGTAGTGGTCATACTTTACTGCACCCTGAAATGGGAGGTCACCTGATTTCAAGATGGTGGCTTTCTTGGTGGGGCTTCAGGATGGTTTTACCAAGTTCCAATGCTGTCTATGTCTCTTGGATATCAGAAATACAGCTCTTCACTACAAGAAGAGCAGTTGACCTCCACGCACCAGCTATGAGAATGGAAGCTACAATATGAAGCAACAACCACTAGTAGATGCAGCAAAAATACTGATGCCACTTCTGAACATTAAATTAGGTGTAATAAACCAGTTTGTTAAACAAGTTGACACAGAGGGTGAGGCATTTAAGAAGATTCAAGAGCTGTATCCAAAATTGTCAGAGCCAAAGAGGCAAAAATAAAAGCTGGGTTGTTTATAGCACCTGAAGTGAAACGACTGATGTGATAAATTCCATCGAAATTCCCGTGATGCTGTCTAAGGTTGAACAGACAGCTCGGGCGTGTTTTGTGTCTGTAGTCAATGGGTTCCTGGGAAAGCAAAAGGCAGAGAACTATAGAGAACTTGTTGATGGACTTGTGGATGCACATCGCAAGATGGTCTGCAGCATGTCGCTGAAAGTGCACGTACTACGTGCTCACCTTGATAAACTCAAAGATAGCAGGGAGACTACTCCGAAGAACAAGGTGAAAGATTTCACCAGAATGTCATGTCTTTCGAGGAACACTATAACAGACAGTACAATGAACTTGTGGGAAATTACAGATAGAATCTTTCATGTGAAAGTGAACTGACTTCATTGCCAATCTCGAAAAAATATTTATTTAGCCAGTGTTTCCCAACTTTTTTAGACTTGCGGCAACCTACAGAAGAAAAATGCAATTTCCTGCACTAGGTAGCGAACCCATAGCAATTTTCTTCCAGGTTTGATAACATTTTGAAAATGTATTTTAATGATATATTGAAAAACGTAATAACGTTTTGGCACACCTGTGTATTGTGAATTACATCCTGGGGTGTCGGTTGGGAGGCACTCAGTCTGTCACCAGGTTGGATCACCAGTGTGGAGAAGAGTTTTCTGAGAGATGCCCAAATTTTTTAAACTATATGCAATAGTTTTAAACTATGTCCAACACATTTTTCCAGGGGGGTGAAAAAATTTTGCAGAGGGGCTTCGCGTCCACTGCGCCCTCTGGTTACAGTTCTGGAACCACTGTCCTAAGATATAAATTTTGAGTGCTTAAAGTGACGATACATGCTCTTTTTAACCAAAGACTTGGGTTTTCAGCCTAATTTTGACCAAAGGCCTTCAAGCTACTGTATCATGTTTACGTAATAAGATCGTTTTCCATACTCATATTCTTCTTGTTGATATAATATTTTAGGAACAAGGTCCAAAAACAATATTTGTCATTATTGTTTTATCATTACAATGCAGAAAACAAGTAAAATTAAATTTCCCGCCCTTATATTTATTTAAGAAGATAAAGCTGGAGAAATCGCTTTAAAAAAGCAAAAAAAATCCAACAAATTGATCTCATGACGTCAGAACCGAAGTTGGAACTTTTTCAATGCTCATTTTTATCGATTTAGGTGATAATACATCAGAAAATAATAGTTTTAACCCAAGGACAAATTTTGTGTTACACAGTGTAATCAATCTGCCGTACCAGGGATTGCAATGCTGGCATGTATCAGAGCAATCATCCAACCACTGCCATCGAACCAGCCTCCCAGACAGGGCCGGCCTTAGGCCGATGCAACCGATGCAGCTGCATTGGGCGCAGCGCCTGTAGGGTCCTGCGCCGTAGTGTTTGGGTGGATTGTTCAGTTTTGCCAGATACAGCTTGCGCTTGAGAATTCAGTAGAAACGCCATATAAATTTCATTGTTAACAAAGAACGCTCTTGTCAGAACTAGCGAATTTCCTCTCGAACATTAGCAAAGGTGCTAAATTCTCCTGTTAATGCTGTACTGTACATTTGCGCTCTACCACGATCGTACCATGGTTGACTGAACACGATGACGTCATAAAATCACTGCTCAGAGGGGCCCCGCGCCTAGGTCTTGTATTGGGCCCCGCACCTGCAAGGGCCGGCCCTGTTCCCAGAACCCGCAATCATATAACACATATCGAACACTGAATCTGTTGTTTGTATTGCTGCATGTCTATTACATATATGATATGTTTGGTAACATGGTGTCACTAAGTGTTAACTGCTTACCGTCAGTAATAGCCTTCTCCATGTGCAGTTCTCCGAACATTACCAGAACTGATCTTTCCCAAGGGTAGTTACTAGTTAGTAGTGTCCACTGTATTTGTTTAGCCNGGGCGTAGAGTGGTTTGTCAGCAGCAAACACTGGCACCTTCCCAGGATTGAGGAAATGAACAGCTGCTTGAACCACAAGCATGGTATGTTTAATCATTGCCATCGAGTGCGCAGTGTCCGCGAACAATGGCAACAGAGCATTAAGTGCAGCTGGCTGGATCACTGTTACCTGGAGTGCAGCACGGTAGGCAGACCAGGACACCCATTTCATTTTGTCTTACTTCTGGTTCTCGAGAGCTTCCAGTACTGTCTTTCGGAGGCAGAGCAATAACTGTACCGGATGAAGATGCGTTGATGACAGTTACATCACGTTCAATTCCTGGAAAATCATGGGTCGGTTGCTGCATAAGTGAGATACCAGTGCCATGAAATGAATCCTTTGCTGTTGCAGTACTAGGATTGTAGTCAATATTATCAACAGCCCCTATTGTAAAAAGTCCATGACGCGTCTTTGGTGGACACACTACACCATCCTGCTGAAATTGTTGACAGACTCCTTTCGCCATGTCAGATGTTAATTGTAGGATCGATCGTAAGAAACGCAAATCCCCAGTCCGAATAAGGTATATAAATAAGGTTTCATGAACGTCTTACAGAATGGACTTTCACAGCACTGAAGATGGGAAGTGGTGTATTTTGGTCACAGTTGTGACGAACTGTCACAGAGGGATCTGAGCCTCTTATGTTTAACACTATTGAACATCAGGAGTTGTGATATGGAGAGAGCTGTAGTTGCGCTGACTGCGGTGACCGTCTCAGTTTGATGCTTGACATTTGAACCATCTTGTATCATGTTCACAAGCGCCAGTAAGGATTGCGGTACAACATCCTTCTAGGATTCTTGCTTGCAGGATCCATCAAATGAGACTTTTTATCAAACATTTCTCTTCGTACGATTTGTGCAGCTCGTGACAAATGCATTGACTCACTATCATGATCGCATCCTTTCCTAATAGCACAGCTCACTTCGTCATCAAACATGANAAATGTGCCTCGTCCTTGTGTGCGCGCTCTCAGATCGGGGAACGCGAATAGCAGACGGAGTTTCAATNTTGTGTGAATTCTGCCCTTAACTCTAGCAACTCCCAACTGTTCCAAGCGGACCTTGTACAAGTGTGCCAAATGTGATAGCTTAAAGACTGGGACAACACTTTCTTCCAAAGGAAGGTCTTCCATTTAGGTCACTAACTCAGCAGTAGCAATTCCATGGAGATTGTCCTTGTGATCCTCTTCAGCAGATGCACTCTCAGCACTTCTTGCTTTGTTGTACAGATTAGCGAGACACTTTCGGTGGTATTTGGTCTCAAAGGCAATAATAAAAGCTTTGGTTGCATGTCTTCGCCTAATTGAATGCTTTCCTACGATATAGGCCTACCAATGATAGATTATAAGGTTGACGCAAGAAAATCTGTAAGCATTTCATTTCGCATGTGAAACCGGTTGCGTCTAGTTAAGTAATTGTTTTTACTACACTATGAGAATATGAGTATAGTTATTAAAACTACAGGTGTTTATAACTTACCATAGCAATTATTCAATTAAATGCAAACACTGTCGCTGCAAAGGTAGGGAGGAGTAATCATGAAATCATTCTGGACATTACATGTTTTGTTTGGCATGAAAAAGCCTGTCTGCAACAAGGAGATTAGGTACAAGCTAACGCAAAAATAATATAGTAGACCGCAGGAAACAAATGTTTCAAAGCAAGAAACAGAACAACTTCGTTGAGTTTTAACAATGAATACTTGTGGTTATATAAAAGCAGTATTCATCTTTTGTCGTGCTATAGCCCGATGCCCAATGAAAACTTTAACCGACGCTGGTGGATTGGTTTAGGACATTAGTGCACAGCGACCGAAGCATACAGTAATTTGCGAAGGTTAAGTATACAAAGATTGCCATTCATACGGTCTACTAAATGAAGATGAATTCAACGGAATTGGCTTTCCGTAGTTTGCTTTATATTTCTTCTGCGCGTTCTGTACTTTTCATCTGCAGATGATTCGCTTCTTAGTTATTATGCAAGTGTTAAAACATATCCATGGTTATTCCTGCGGACTTCGTCCAAAACGCCATGGTATAAACCAGTTTTTTCAACAGTGTTGTGGTCATTGGTGTGCTGCTTTCTGAAATAATGACAAACAAATGGGAGTTGAGATGAAAAAGATAAAGTTCTTAAAATAAAAACAAAAACGAATAGCGTGCTTGAAAAATTCAAAGCTTATGAGTTCAGTTGCAACAAGCTTCTTGTTTTTTTTGGCTGTATTCACCGGTTTGCTGGCCGCAAGTTTGCAACACTTGCTGACGAGCTGCTAGGTCATAAATGCTTTAACAAATTGTACGTTACATGACCGTAATATCGTTTCGATTAACGTGTCGTGCTTGAGACCGAAACAAAAATGGGCAATTCTGGAAAATGACGTATTTATAGCCATTTCCTGATTATTGCTCTGTTGGCCACACCGCTCAGGAAAAACGACAATGGATCAAACTCAACATTACTTGACAAAATTAATTTTGATGTTAGTTGGTAAAAGCTCCTCGAATGCAAATTTTAAGGCAGTATTTTGATACAACAATAAAAAGGTGGCACAAGTTGTGTTTTGTAGAAGTCTGCATTTTTAACAAAAAGAAGTATTAACATTTTTTGAGGATGATAAAAAGAGTCTTCGAAGCAATTTCAGCGGCAAACACTTTTCAAGTTACATGATTTTTGCAATGCAGGTACTGTTAAAATGTTAAGATATGTACTATTCTTTTCTTGAATTTTGCTCATGATGATGTCATTTCCCGTAACATGGCGCTATCAGAGCAACGATGGAACAAACATTTCCAAGTCTAAACAAAGTGGATGGGCACTACATGTTCGGTGTTGAGCAAAAAATATTTATCGTTTTTGAAATTTCTGAAGTTCGCTTCATTCCTGCTTTTCCCTGTTGTTTTTCCACATGATATCAGTGACTCTCCGTTCCAAGCTTTATCCATAAGCGTAGAAGACGGGGGTGCAAGGAGGGTGTAGACACCAGATATTTTTCTTTCGTGCAAAAATCATTTCAGTCATGGAAAACAAGTTTTTGTATCGAAATTGTAATCTTTTCAAAATTTTCGTTTTGTCAATCTAACTCTTTTCTGGTATTAATCGGATGAAAATTGCGTTATTGTAAATGCGTCTTTAAATGCGAAGTTGCACGGAATAGATTTTTTAAATCTACTTTTTCGGTGTGAACATACGCATTCGGGTGAAACTTTGTAGCCCCTGGATTTTGTGGTCCCCTACGCCTACCTATGCATACAATTATCGGCGCACTTTTCTTAATCTTGTTTTACGATCTTCGAATGCGTTAAATGTTACAGGAACTAAGGCATCTTCTACTGGGATGTGCCATGATCCTTGTTTAGACAATCATGTTCCTCAGCACAGGCAAAAGTAAAGTGAATCTCCAAAGACCAGACACCACAACTAGGCAATATACGAACGAAAAGACGGCAAGCCATGCAGGTTCAAAGTGATTAGTTTCAAATGCAATTATATGACATCGCTACGCCAGGCCGGTGAAACGCACCTTATAATTCGCAGTCACGTATGTTTCGTCCCGTTTTCCTTGTTCTGTACGTTGGAGAAAGCAACGTCACAATACCAAAGTTCCCAGCAACTGCGCTGAGACATGATGTGCATTTTATGGCATGTTATGTTGCTTTCATATCGTAGGAGCGAGGTGTCAACCATCTTGCATACTACTTAATCAAAGTAACTTAAGCGTGATTTGAGAAGTTCACATAAACGACCTTTTCGAAGGTATAAAACTTGTCAGATTCCGCGTTATCAACAAAGTCCTTACAATATTTCTTAAAAACATGCGTTGCACAGTATGTTGGCAAAAGTGCTTGTGATAACAAAGAGTTACATTTAGTTCACTAATATGTCGACTTTCATGTCTTTTGTTCCGTAATATTGCGCAAAAACAAAATTTTCACAGGTTTGGGTTTTGAGATAATTTGTTATCAGTCTTACGTGTGCCAAACGAATATATAGCGGACGCTGCAAATTTTCGTAAACGAATGTGGTTATCCTGCATTCAATGCGTTTGGTTTTTTGGAAGCGTCGACTCCGGAGTGTTGGATCAATTGATTGCTAGTGTGTGTCACTGCAGTCAAGAAAAATCACCGGAAGATTCGCACAAATGTAACAAGCCGCCGCGGCACACAGTATCAGTGAAAGACATTTGCGCCACCAAGGTGTAGGATTGTTGCTAGGAACTTCGCTAAAAACTGAGTTTTTCCGGTTATTACAGATTGTCTGGTGCTCGCATTGTGAGAGACGCTTCGAGTTGTCCACATCACTATCCAGCAATTTAAAGCCAAACAAAGTAAGAACAATTCGGTAAGCAATAAAAGCTGCGGAGGAAATTGCCCTGCGTGCCCTGTTTTTATGAAGGTCGACCCTCACTCTTGATTCTTCACTTTGGCTAAAACACGGCGTAGGCCCCCAAAGCATTTCCCGCCTGGAGAATGTTTCGTCTCTTCCATCGTTAAAAATCGCAGGAACGTTATTCGTGCGTTTGTGGGTCTGACCAAATGGCCAATCATCGCTGGAACAGTACTTCTTTTTCAGATCATTTCGCCGATTCCCTTCCCTGCAACAACAACCATGTCGTCTGACATAGGAAGTTTCAAGCGTTTCGTTGCACGAGAAGGCTTGCTTTGAAGAACACCAGCATTTCTTGTTGTTCAAAAGAAACTGATTGCTCAGTGATGCTGTTTTTCTAAGCGGTGGTTTATTTGAGGTTTCTTTCTCGTCGTACGGGCTGTTGCTTCCGCTGTTGCTTCTTTGGCGGCTGTACTGCATCAGAAACGGGCGCATCCTTCTTGGTCAGGGCAAAGATTAGCTTTCTTTGAATCGGCAAGTCAAGCAATTTATGCCAAGTTTCTTTACGGCCGGGCGAGAGCTGCTGACCTGTAACAAACAGTTTAGTTGCTTGCATTACGTTTTGATTAAACTTGTAGCAAGGATGCTGGTGCACAAAATCCTCCTCAGCAACACGTTGCTCCGTCAAAAACAATTCGGAACTCGCTACATACCATAGAGATGTAAACGAAAGTCGTGCTATCAAAATTATACCCAAATTATAGTTATGTTTACAAAAGTGATTTCCAAATTTTGTGAATAGAATACTTTAAATTAAATATATGTGTTTTCACAGATGGAGATTGGAAAGTTCGCGGAAGAAAATAAGATTAAATCAAATGAATATACTGTTAAGTTTAAAATCAAATGAACAAACTGAATCTTCTTGAAATAATATAGAAGAGAGTTTTCTCTGCCTTTCATAATTTATTGAAATTTCATCAGGTTTTGCATCGTTTATATCCGAAACCATTTTTGCCTACAATCTGTATTGCTTTTGTATTGATAATTTTTAAATAAAATTATTCCACTTTTTTGTTTTCCCTATCTTTTTATACAGACGAATCTTTAGGTTCAAATCAATACGTTCATTTCAAAGTTAACGAAATTTCTTTCTTTAGAGCTGCGATTCTTTGGAGATGCTGTTTTCGAGCGAATCTTCTGGTAAAATATTTATGTTGAGCTCAATTTTGTCCAACGAGCGTGAAAGCAAAGTCTAATTTGCGTGAATTATTTATTCCAACCACCTTGTTTTAATCGATCGCTGGTTAGAAAAAGCAAGACCTTGCGACGATCAATAGAACATGCATTAAATCACCCGCGCACCATTAGAAACAGTTATCGATCGCGTGTCGGGATAAATTACTTGCGGACTGGAGCTTTTCCGCCGTGCAGTTTAACCACAATAAAAAGATAACGAACTCAGGTTTTTTAGGCGCAAAAAACGGGTAGATCACTAAAAGAAGGAATAGATCACATGCAAAATTTTTGATGGAATTTCTGCAAAATTTTATCATTAAAAATTGAAACGTTTGGAAAGACTCGATTGTAAGATAAGTAAATATTGTGATTACGATAACCTCTTGGCCGTAGGCATCCGGTTCGAGCATACTTCCAGTTTCAAAAAGAGCTATTCGGTAGTTACTTGGAAGCAATTTTAAGTTATTACTATTTCATCGCAACACAGGTCATGATCTAGAAGCAACAGGTTCGGACTTCATGTGCAGCTGATGAATATATACATCGACCAAAAGGTGTGACTGGCGATCTTTGCAAGTTAATAACGTGATTCACGCTTTTTCTACTAAAACGTCAACAGCAAAATACAAAATTTCAAAATCCAAGGGGCCCCAAGGCCCCATCCTGTCCCAACTTCCGACGCCCATGGTAGAAAAATGTTTTTCTCTTAGTTTCGTTAGTTTCGGCGTTGATAAAAATGAAATTTCAACGCTGATGGCCCTCTGGAAAAGTTCCTTTTGGTCACCGGTGGAAAAATCCACTATAGGCCTCTCTGGAAAAAATCCTTCCGACGTCCATGCCACGCGGTAGCCATGGGCGTCGGAAGGATTTTTTCCAGGGGGGCCATTATCGAATTTTTCCACAGGTAACCACAAAAAATTTTCCAAGGAAGGCCTTCATCTCCTTGGGGTAATCAGAATTTCGTTGAAATGACCAGAACGCGTGAGATGCACAAACCCATCTTCGTGAAGAATGTTATTCAAACAAGAGTCAGTACCCTATAGAGGGTCGATAGTATTGCTACAGTTGTGTAACTTAATGTAAGTTCTTTTGTCCAAGTGCTAAATATTGTTCAAAACCTAAGTAGAGTTTATGCTCGTCAGCTGTTTTGACGGAAAAGTGTGTTTGAAATGAATGCTACAAAGTCAGTAATGTGCTTTAGGTAAGTTCGACCAAAAGACGTTTTTTTGTTGACTTTCAGAAAAACATTTGGAATTATTTTGAGTTCCCACAACCACATTTTACCAATTATAGTTCATGGCAGCATTTGGCTTACTTGTTCGTTATCCCCGTTTGGGATTTTTCATATTTGTTGCAAATTCTTTTCATATAAATTTCTCTTGCCGTTGTGAACTTGCATTTTCACCCTGCAGCAGTTCTAAAATTGAGTTCGGTTCCGATAATTATTGCCATTTGCCATTCTGACATACCCTTGTGGAGATGTTAAATCAACGGCCTTTCGCTTTGGTGAAGGCTTCCTCGCGTTTCGGACAAAACAGGCACAAAGTGGAAAGAATTCAACCTCATTTTATACATTCTAACCAACCTCTGCTTTAAACAAATATTTTTCTCAATGTTCTACAAAAAGATGGTTACCACCTAGATTTAAAAAGAGTCTTTGTACAGCACAAATAAAACAACACCCTTTGCAAGCGCCTGCAGCAATATTTGACTTCGCTGCTGATATGAATTGGGTTTATTCTCATGTGTGTAGCAGTGCCCAAATATATGAGAGTGTGGCATAGTAAGCCAAAATTATTATTACTAATCGACTACCACAAAACGCTGTATTTTATGCCAGCGTTTCTTACTCCGTGGCTCACCCAGCTAGCTGAAAATGTATTAACAGGCTTGTACATGGCAATTGGATTTTTCCAATGGGATGGAACAGTGGACTTAAAATTGGTCCATTGTTCAATCGTAAGTAATTTTAAATGTCATATAGCAGAAATTTGCTGAAGTTGAATGCCATTAATATATGCACACAGCAAATAATCGACTTATGGTCGCAGACGCTAGTGCCATGACGAAGCGATGCAAGGCCCTAAAAATGAGGTCATTGGGATCTTTTTAGGTCGCAATTAAAAAAGAGCCACCTAATTTTCATTGGCCCCCCTAATTGGAGGGTTTGGGTACCTTAGCCCGAGATCTGTGGAGGTTATAGACGTGCACATTGTCAATTATACAACACACATGATATTTAATGCATTTCGCATTACTAGTTTGGTGGGAATGCTATCATGGAATGGAATGGGACAGCTACAATTTGCTATGGGATGGGACAAAAATGACCCCTGGACAAACCTTAGTATTCACGAGGCATTGCGTTTAAAACAAAACTAACAAATCAGCATTCAGCTATAAGGTGACACCATGAACTTTGAAATGACTTGCTGCTTCAAACCAAACTAGATAAAGAAGCCATAGGCATACCTAACGAAATCGTGGGCAACGCAGTTTTTGCCCAAGATCCATGAATATCAAAACTGGTTAGGAAAAACTGGCGTACACGCAAAAGCCAAAGTTTTAATGATGTTAGTATCATAGAATACATTGTTGTCACAAACGAATCTGTCAATATCAGTTAAAAGCTACATCTGATACGCAGGGACGGCCGAACATCGGTAGGGCAGGGGGGGCAGTAAAAATGTTGAGGGCAATGGAAACTTATGAAAAAACAAAAAATCGTTACATGCTTGCTACTGTTAAACAACAACGTTGACCTCAAAAATAATAAAAGAAACTATAGAAAATTTGCTTCAATTCGATCTCAATAAACCATAAAATTACCTATGATGTTATGAAAAAGACACCTTTGCCCCCGTTCTCCCTCTTTTGAAAGGTCAGGGGATAATGCCACCGCTATCCGGCGTCCCTGCTTACCGCTATCAGCAGTCATAGTCTCGCTGCATTACCTGCCAAGATGTCTGTGTTCAATAGTCACATGCGGCAAAACGCCTAATATCGCAACTTGAAGTGAACATTAGAAGATTTATTGCCATGTTATTGTTGCACAATAAGATCAATAGTAAAACAATCCGCTCGCAAGTTTGGGAACCTGCCCGTACAGACAAAGAGTGGACATGAGTGAACTGCAAGCTCACCACCGCATGACACCAGAACACTGAACCTGGTTCTTGTGAAGTGTGAGTGTCTACCAGTAAATAAACTGTCATTGCAAGAAAGAAGTCAATAATCGGAATTGAGCCGCTGACGTCAAGTTTTTTAGAAAATTTAGGTACTTAGTCCCAATTTCGAGGGAAGGAAAATGCCCGTTTTGACCACCCTGTGGACGCCAATGATTTTAACGTACCACCGATTCAAAACTTTTTGCTTGAGTTCAGTGTACAAGCGCACCCGTAATAGTCATCCATTTTGGATTTACATGTTCAGCAACAATGTTGACCTCCAAACTAATAACAGAAATTACAGAAATCCATTCTAAATTTTATGTGTGCGCGAATAGCTGCAATAAATTTGTTTCAAGTCGATCTTGATAAATCATGAAATTACTTGTGGTACTGTTATGTGAGGACACCTTTGCCCCCGTTGCCCCCCTTTGAAAGGTCAGGGGGACAGTTCCCTGTAATGCACCCCGTTCCGGCGTCCCTGCTGATACCCTGCGGAATCAAATATGCCTGCGATTGCACCGGTTTTCTGTGAGGATTTTGGTACTTGAAGTTCAACGTTTTTCGACATAGCACACCAGTCACCTTGTTCTCTTTTTTTGAAGAAAACAATTCACTGTAATCAAAACCCTCGAGTACATTACAAAATAGTTAAGTGAAAAAAAGTTGAAGCATGCTACTGCGCTTGTCATAGCAACTAGTTCTGTTGTAAAGCTACGCCATGTGTGTTCTCTTCTGTTGGTAACCAATGCAGAAACAGAAACTGTGAACAACGCATGCTAATACAGTTGGTTAAAAAATTCTTAAACAATTGAACTTTTAAGTTGGAGCAGCAAAATGGTTGATAGACATCTTTACGCATAAATCAGCTCTTCCACGCTTCCTCGAAACTCGTAACAACCGGACTAAGAAGTATCAACCGATTCTTTCGTTTTTTTGCTGCATCTCTGAAGTGACAACTTGAACAGAATCTCCGGCACCTCTGGATTTTCTTGCAACTAATCTTTCAACAAAATCTTTCATTTAGTGCAAGCAGCAAAAATTCTTTGAAATCCATGCTGAGCTCAAATTTTAAAAACCACACCTGGCATTTGTTGCAACTGCAAACGTTTTAAGCGTGTACTAAATGCTGCGTCGCCTGAGGTGCATTTTACTCATTGCGTTCGTTTGGTGCATTGCCAACATGTGATCAAGCGGTATGCTTTTATCGTGCTGAGAGTTCAGGCATGGCCGATCGCATCTGCCTATGCAGGAGTACAACCTAGTCTTGGACATTCCGCCTCGTGCAAACATGCGCAAACACAAATCTTTTGGGAAAACGCCGCTGCAGCCAACATTCGCTGTCTTGATAAGCAAACAACCACTGCTGAAGCACGTCATAGTAAACATGCTGGAAGCGATGATGAACTCCCAACTGGTCTTTCTGTTTGAAATCCTACCGCAAAGCTATGCCAACGTATACTGAAACGATTCAGACGTTAGTAAAGTTCAGGGTGAAAAACTCTGTATGACATGCAAGTTTCAAAAGCCGCTTCGGCAGGATCGAAATCTTCGCGTGGACGACGCTTGCGAAAACTTGCCGGTTACATGACAGTTTGAAGCGCAAGACAGTTATATCAGTTAATGCAAACTCGGTTTACAATCGTGACTGAAACAAGAACAAATTGTAACTAAATTGCCCTGTTATCCACGTATATTTCCTCTTTCCTGTTGTTTAGGTCATTGCATGAAGATATATAGAGTTGTGTAAACGTTGTGATACGTTTGTCATTTTTATCATGTAAGGCACGATTCTAAATTTGACTATATTATTCACGCAAGTTTTTTCTCCTGAAATCATTCATTTTCTAGGTTTTGAAGAATCTAATCCGGAGACGTCGAACCTGCATCAATTTTTTTTTTAGTAAAAACTTACCCATCCGATATAAAATTCGAGCCGAGCGGCGTTTTCCTATCACAATGTCTTCAGATATTTTTAATGGAACTGATTGCAAATGTTTTTTTTCATGTAACCAATTCGCCAAAGTAGATCAAACATTGGTTGAACGGTTGGGGTATTACCAATGAAGTAACTTGGGAAATTTTTACATTTTGTATGCGTGCTATGTTGCAGCCTACAAAGCTTGTACTACTTTTAATTAGTGGTGAAGCTTAAGAGCATTTGAACCGTTTCGAGCGCCGATGCTGCTTAATTATGTTGCGTCTGATAACGGCAAGCAAAAGGCTGAAATTATTTTGTTGTAATTACATTGCTCATCATATCACTTGGGCAACAACAACATTTTTTGCTACGATTTTGTTGATGTTCAGGCGTTACTTTGATTTATGTTCGTGTGTACGGCTAAAACGAAGTTAAGCCTACAACACCAATACACTACCATATGGTGATATGACACTTTCACCCGCGAAGCTACCTGCTAAACGGTTGTGGTCCCTCACTCAAGAAGGTTGGACACCCCTGATTCTAATCTGTGGTACTAATTTGTCAAACGTTTTAAGAGCCTGAGGCGTGAGTACGATATTTTGTTCACGCGTGTTCAAGAGAATACTGCAGAATAGTCGTTCCTTCCATTTCACGCTCTTACAAGCTTATCTTCGAGGATTGGTTGATTGGCAGCTTTGAAGCATTGTTTCACCAGCACGATCCCGCGCTGAATTGAGAATTTTCGACACTGCGAAAATGGCGTCATGCGCAAATATTTGGTTTCTGTGAACTGTTGATGCCATCGATCGAAGCATGTTTGTGTGACGGAGGCTTGGACGCTTTTCGCAGCTCTCTTTCTGACTGCTCCTTCCCTTTGTTTGTTTGCCGATTGATTTGCTTGTTTGGCACCTTTTTGGAGGTTAGTTACTTGAATACAGATATGTGCAAGTCTGAATCATCGCGAAAAGAATACCCTGTCGCTTGATTCGTCGAAAACTCCCAGCAAACCTAGAGATTTGAATCGTCTTGCTCATTCCCTTTTAAGGTCACACAAACAGCTGTAGACAGTAATAGCTTGTCACGAAACATGGTGCAGGAGCAGGCAAATTTTTGGGGCTTCCAAAGATTTTTTCCTAAATTTCCGCAAACATTCCCGAAAACTTTTTGGGCAAATTTATGTGCGAATATTTTTTCCAACAAAGATCATGAAAACCTATTTTTTGGGATGACCTCCAAAAAAAGGTTTTCATGTGATTCTGCAAACGTTGGGCGCTATTTTTTCAAATCAAACAACGTTGGGCACAATTTTTTGCCCGGATTTCAGGGATTTTGCGAAGGTTTTCACAGCTTTTGCCCAAATTTCCACGGATTTTGCCCTGATTTTCATCAAATGAAAACTTTGGGGGNGCGCTTGTACCCGCGCCTCCGATACCATTGTCACGAGGAACAACGCGTTAGCATATCNCCCGGACTTCTTTGTCTGGATGACAACGGAAACATAAGTCTATTAAGATAATCAATCTNGAAAATGTGGAACGCTTCCCTAACGAAAGAACGGTTTCCAACTGCTCAAAACACTGTAGTTGTTTGGTCCTGCTCTAATGATTCCCATTTTAGATGCTCTTCTCAAGTTGTTGTCACAAATCGTCTACCAATGTTGACCATTAAAAGTAGCAGGTGCATCCTTAACGTACGTATCATTGTTGCAACTTCTATATGATAAGAAAAAGAGAAAGCTAAGCTTGATGCTCAAGTCTTTTTTTAAACATTATGCTTTCTGGTATTTTACTTACCGGCAGCAATGTTCAAGCAAACGCTCACAGTTTTGTAATCCACTTTTGACGAAAACATTACCATCATTTCAGACCAGTAGCCACGGAGGGCAATCGGGAGCAGCGCCCCCCAATTTTTTGTGCCACCCCAAATTTTCTTGTGCACACAAAAATTTGGTATAAACCAACAAATCATAAAAACAAAAATATCTCTCCCTTAAAATGTATCGGCCCCCAAACTTCAAAACCTGGCTACGGGCCTGCATCATTCGGGAATATTTTCACTTCAAGACGTTTGTAGAGTTCCAGTTTGTATACGTAGCAAACAAGATCTACGACGTCACCAGTTGGTCAATGTTGATGCAAATTTTGTAAGCGATACAACAAATTGCGTGACTAAGAGTACCTTTAAGAGGTGTCAGGCCCGTAGCTAGGTTTTAAGGTTTGGGGGAAAAATACATTTTTAGGGGTGCAAGATTTTTGTTTTTGTTATATGTTTGAAATATAGTAAAATACAAAAAAAACATAATACACATTTTCCGGGCGCAACAAAATTTGGGGGGACAGATAAATTTGGGGATGCACACCTTGTCTTACGAGGTATAATCTGTCAAAAAAGTTCCAGCATTGTTCGAATTTTCAGCGCAGTATATCACTTCTTTCAGGCGCAGTTCGAACAATTAAGCGTTAAAGCTTGCTTGGCTTGTACAGTGTCGGTTAACGCCTGTAACGCCTGCTTGAAGCAATAAATATAAAAATGTTTTAACTTAAACAACACAGGACTTACGTATAAATTGTGCTGCTTGTTATAGAGTTTGTTACATGGCTGATGCGCCAAAAAACAAGTTTAAACCTAGTAAGACAAGGTGTGCATTCCCAAAGTTTTTTGTCAACGACGTTTGTGGATTTGTTAACAGATGCTTGAAACAAAACTGGAAATCTATTTTCAACGGTTTGCCAGGCTTAGAGTAATACATTTGTTTCGTGAGAACTCAGCCAATCGATGGATGGCATCGATTCGCGAATTCTAATGCTTGCTTTCCTCATCAGGAGCGCGACCGAAAAAGATCTTCAAACAATGTCAATGGTTTCGTGCTCGATGAAATGGGGTCATCTTTTGTGCTGAACATGCCTGCTCACTGTAGCTGACCTTTTCGAATTCTCTCGTCGATTTCCATTGTGGCAACTGATCCGCCATGTGCCTGCAATAAAAGCTTTCCTTTCATCAATAAACAGCTGCGGTGCGATTGCCTTCACCAATATTTGTCATTTGTCAGGCACGCAGGCAATAACAATAACAACGTACACTCTGCTAAGAAGCTCTACCTCGTCTAAGCAATAACACACGTTCACGTTGAGCGTCATACTCCACGTCATACTCGCAACATGGACGAGCAATATGGTGGGATGTCATGCTACTCCCAAAATCTTATCAAAGCTTTGCATGTCAAACCTTCTCTTTTCTAAAAGCAGCTAGATCAGTGTTCCCAACCTGAGATACATGGACCCCAGGGGTACATTTGCCTATCCGAAGGGGTACATTTAAGGTTAGCAATAGGAGGTAAAAATATATTTACATGTTGTTTATTTTCAAATATTTATATATATATCACTTAATATTATTTTCAAAAGTCATTATATGTTCATTGTTAAATATATCTATGAATAATCATGAGGAAATATTTTGTCACAAGGAGTTTTAGGGGTATATGTTCATCTGTCAAAATTCTGAAGGGGTACATGCTTACCTGTTGAAATGCTGTAGGGGTACATCCTCATTTGTCGGAATGCTGAAGGGGTTCATGGTAAGAGAAAGGTTGGGAACCCCTGAGCTAGATTGATCACACACTGAGAGAAAGCAATCGCAATTTTCAGTGAAATGCAACTCATGTTACATCAGTTAAATGCAACTCATATTATTGGGAACGTGGTCAACACGCGAGCAAACTGAACATGCAAAAAGTGTCAATAATTTCTTACTTTATTTAACCAGCTACGGAAACAAGTTATGAACGCATTTTCGAAGTCATAAGCGTTTTCGGCACGAAGTCTGTGCTCAAGTGCCAAAAAGCTGGGAACTTAGTAAAGCGGTTTTACGTTTACCCGTAGCAGTGTAGTTGCGTGGGATCTTGAAACTCCACATTTCGTTAAAGAGTAACAACGTTACCTTCGTTTTAACGTATAACGCCAATCGATTGGTTCTTACGCTAGGATTTTTGACAAAGTCGTGGCACAAAAGTTTCACCTGTATCACCTGTCCCAAGAGCAACACCTGTTTCACCTGTCCCACCTGTCCCAAGAGCAACTGCAATGTGTAGGTAGCCTAATCAGCTTTCAAAGGGCCCCCGACAGTCACTGACACGCGTAGGTAGCCTGCTGTTCTTTTGAAGTGCCCCCAGCAGCAACTGTAAAGTGAAAGTACTCTGCTTTCAAAAGGTCCTCAATACAGGCATAATATATTTTCGTGACTGAAAACCGGGACGCTTTAGAACAACGAGCCTTATCAGACAAATATGGTTCATATCTTATTTGGACTATGTAGCTACTTTCATTAAGTATTGCAGCAGTTTCACCTGAAGTGATTTAATTTCTATAAGCTTCACTTTCACACCTGCATCACGTACTAAGCAGCGAACCACAACGAACATTTTTGCCCTCATTTCCAGGTATGCCGGAACAGCGGTGGGGCAGGTGGCAGTAAAATAGTTGAGGGGAATGAAATCTTTGAAAAGCAAAAAATCGTAACCAACAATGCTTGTTTCTGTTCAGCGACAATGTTGACCTCAAAAATAATAACAGAAGTTATAGAAAACTATTTTGAAGTTTCTGGGTGTGCGAACTGCGAATAGCTGCAATAAATATGTTTCGAGTCGATCTTGATAGACCATGACTTTACCTATGATACTTTTGCGGCCGACGCCCCTCGCTGGATCGAATAACCTAGCTCAGTGTACCCGTCCACGAGAGACTCGGTGCAAAACAAGTTATGCTAAACGCTTTATGAATTCTAACGTTTGTCTTTACTTTACTAGACAGGGTCCTCGAGGCTGGGTCCCATAAGAGACTGAAACACCAAGGCAATAGTCAATGTCACCAACCTTAGCTGCAAGTGACAGGACCATTATACCCGTTTATGAGGGGATACATGTTTATTGACCATCAAGGTACGAACATACGACCAAAAAATAGATGAAGATGAACGCATGAACATGATCCTATGTTTAATGACCCCCATGGTCTGGGATTTTTCTAAGTATAAAATCATGAAAAATTTGGCCAGAACTTCGTTTCCTTTTTGACTTTAAAATGTTCTGAATTTTGTCAAAGTCCGAAATCCTAGAAAATTTTGACAGGACTCTATTCCCTATTTAAATCTGACATGCCAGAATTTTGTTAAAGTCCGAAGTTAAGTAAAACTTCGACAGAACCTCGTTACTACACAAAGTTACGGAGCTTTCTGACAGAGTCTAACTATAATATCAGCATACAACCTTAACTAAAGTTCAGCCTAAAACAAATCGTACTGAAACCTTCGTGCCTGGAAGATCAGCTGCTTGGTAAGCATGCATAAGCAGAGGCCTCGGTAAAAGCCGGTAGCAAATCAAACTACGTTCGGTTCGTTTTGTCCTGCCACACGATTACCCGTCAGGATCAGAATTGAACCATTTCTCTAGATTGGCTACAAGCATATCCTGGCTCACGAATTCACCAGGCCCCACAAGTTCGCCAATTTGTTGCAACCTTACCCTCGGGAAAAATTGTGTTGTGCCTAAGGGCTTTCCGAAATTTAAAAGCCGGTTCGGACCTGGTCGAAACGTTCATTCTTTGTTTGTTTTATTATGGGTACCTTGCAACTTAGTCTCGTGACCATAATTTGTCACATGATTTTACTTTATCTTTGAGTAGAACATTGACCTGAATCTCCCTCTCGAGGAGCTCCTATTTCTCCTTTTTGAGTAGAACTTTGACTCGAAATTCCCTTTCGACTCCTTCTAGAGCAGTTTTTATTTCTCTCTTTGAGTAGAACTATGACCTGAAGTTCTCTCTCGACTCCTTTCAGAGAAGCTTTTACTTCTCTTTTTGAGTAGAAATATGACCCGATGCTCGTTTTCATAATGACATCATATGTTATTTATACTTCAGGTATGACTAGTGAGAAATGTTTCAATGCGTGCACACAACACTTGGGAGAACTTCCCATGTATGCTTTATATGGTGCGTTATGCGAATTATCACAACTCCGGCCTTCGCAAACACGACAGCGTATACTGCAAGTGTCCATACAACATTTGCACGCTTTTTCTGTATGTCATGGGAACAATATTAAATAGATTTCCACTCTTTTCGAAGAACTTGTTAATCATTCTTTTCTTTGATAAGTCTCCACTTTCTTTCGGTGTCACAAAGCCTCGATATTCGTTGTTGGATTGCTTTTCCCTTGGTTGAATCTTCGTTATTGCTTTTGCATTGCTTCGTTATGGTACCACTGTACAGTTGTCATTGTTTTTCTCGCCTTACTTCATGATAAATCTTTTAATCCCTAACTATGGTTCCTAATTTATTGTGGCTTCTACTCCGTAACACATGACTATGACAGTTAGTAATGGAAAAGGTCAGTATTATATTCACACGTGGAGTTTTCTGCAACATTCATTGTTGTGTTGCAAACAATCCGGACAGTTATTTTCTTCAGTTCTTTTCGAAGTGACAGAGGAGTACTTTTTTCGCCATACATCATTGTCTTTCTCATAAAGGTATGTTGGGGTTAATTTTAACCACAACAATACTTTTATAAAAAGGAACCTCCGCCTCCGTTGACTCCTTATGAAACGTCCGGGGGCAATGCCTTCGTCATGTCCCCACTCTCCGGCGTCCCTGCTAATTTCTGTTCGAAGCATCAGTGGTAATGGAAACAAAAGTAGCTTTATCTAATTCTTGGCGTAGTTCAGCAGCAATCATTGGGACAATGTAATTAACAGTTACTGATTCACATTTTGCTCTTGAATGGGGAAATTTAGGTTATAAAAAATTAAAATTAGCTTAGAAGCTGCAATCAGAACTTTTAAACGACTGTCCGTAAATAGCAGCATGATACGCAAAATTATAGCTTCTTTCGCTGCTAAGAGTAGAAACTCATCAGAATGAGCAGCTTTGAAGAAGTGTGTCAAACGAGATGACGACATTTCTGCCTCAGCAGGAGATTTGTGCTTTTTCGTTTCCAAGTGGTTAGCTCAGTGTTTTTCAACCTTTTTGCTGCAGCGCAACCTTCCGCAAATGTTTGCGTTGCTCGGGCTAAGCCCGTGTGTCGGAGATGCCACTGGACTGTTGAAAACACCACGAACACAGCTTAAAAAACGGGCAAAAATGACACAGCGTTGATATCTATCTTAAACACGTTCAAACTCACAACTTTTCTCCATCTTAAACACAGAAGTCACATGACTGACTACACATTTTACAACTGCTTTAGATACCGGAATGCACAGACAAGACAAAGCATATGTAGTAACTAGCAAGTTGTCTGTAGTAAGGATGCCAATTGTGTTGCCAATGAAAAAATAAAATACAGTTACTTAGTGTTCCAAATGCAAAAACAAAAACACAGTTTAAATTGATCTGTCAAATATTTCAATATGCGTATAAGATTCAGCAAAATTTAACTATTCAGAATGGTGTTAAAACGCTTGAAATTACACCAATTTTTAAATGGTATGGTACGAACGTTTTCCTACACACAAGCATGGGTGTTGGAAGCAGGCCCGTAACTAAGGGAGGCTAAATCCCCCCTGAATAAATTTTCGCACCCCTTGGAAAAAAGTGTTGGACATAGTTTAAAACTACTGGACGTAGTTTGAAAAATTTGAGCCCCTCTCATAAAACTCTTCACTTACCCTGATGTCCCAAGCTGGTTACGGTTCTGGTTAGAAGGGGGCAGGAATTTGAAAATTTCAGCAAAAATGCTGTTTCTTACTTTCGAGAGGTAAAAAACAAATTTCACCACTTTTGGCCCCCTTAGAAAAAATTTTGGAAAAATCCACTAGTGGCCCCGTGGAAAAAATCTTTTCAACACCCATGCACACAAGCATGTAAAATTACACCAGTTTTGTAAAAATTGTGTTGTACTACACCATCTGGTAACACTGTTCAACAACACCAATGCGGTAAGCAAGCCATAGCAGGGTGACAGACTGTGCACGGTGTATTCTGCCAAAAAATTACGAAATCCTGCTAAGCTACAAATAATATATTACTAATAATATTGACAAAATACTGCCAAAATTCTGCAACAATTTTCATTACACGATTTACTTTGACAATGGACCCAATACTAATTGTGTCACTTTAACTTATTCAAGCAAAATTCGAAATTTAAAAGTAGGGGGCCAGACCCTCCAGAAATAAAAGTGGGGGCCTAGGCCCGTGCGCCCCCGGTTCTGCCACCTATGAAAGGATCCTTAAAACAGGTTTTTGAAACACTTGCCGAGACTGNGTTTGTAATCCCTCCTACCAAATTCTAGCATTAAACAGTGATGGCGTATGGCGGTCATTGTTACTGGATTCCCGCTGTTTCTGACCTCATAATATGACGTCATATTGACGTCATATTCACTTTTTCCAATCAAAGATTTGGCGAAGTACATATTATTCTACACGCAGGGCCTGCGCAAGCCATTCCAGCGCCCTAGGCAAGATCCATTTTCAGCGCCCCCTCGTAGCTTCATGGCGTCCTTCTTTTCAATCAAACGTGGCACGTCCTTTTTGCAAAGTTAACATTTAACATTCTCTTTGCACATTTTTTCCGGTGCATCCTAGGCAAGGTCCATTCCAGCAACATTTTGCTTCAAAATGACTTTTTTCCCGTTATACATAAGGTAGATAAGTACTTTTACAGAAGCTATAATTTATTACATTATTACCCACTTCATGTGAACAACAATTTCATCAACATATTATTCACACAAGTAACACCCGTTGCAACATTCATCTTAACAAAAAAATCCAGTCTAGACCTTAAAACTTTGCCTTCGTGGTCTTTTTTGACAAACTGACTGACAATGGTATACCTTCTTGAGAGGAAGTCTGACTCAATATACACGTGTCTAGATACCAACCTCCCTTGCAACATGATTGTATGACTTTATCAGTTTCGGTTGAGAAAATCTCCCTTCACCAGTGAGTACGGACACAGGGAGAGTTAGCGAAATTCGGAAGTCTGCTGATATGTTTGAGAACCGTTTTATCAGACCGTGTGTCTATAACAAAAATGCAAAATTTCCCGAGGAACTCTTCGAAGAAACTATACACAGAGTTCTTCTGCGTCAGTATCTTAGCCATGTTTAATGTTTATTACTGCAATGATGATGAAAGAACTTGGTTGCTTTGCTGGACTCGACACATGCTGTGTGTCCTGGAGAAAGCCAAAGACAGGGCTATGCTCGTGCAGCTGCTGGAAGCGTTTCTCATTAGATGAGATAGCTATGTCGAATGTACAGTAATGTAGCGTATTAAAAGTTGACTTGAAGTTCTCGTTGTGATCCTCTATGATAGTGGTGCACAACCACTCCGTGAACCCCTCAGGTGTCCGTGAATGTGCTTTACAGGTAGCGTTCCCTTCAAATAAATTTTATTTTGCGCAAATATTTCTTTCAGTGAGTATGCAATTGCGCAACCATGTAAACACACAAACAGTAAGCGTTTCAAACGTTTAAAGGGCTATTTGGAATGTTGTAAGTGCGTAAAAATGAGATTTAACTGAGCAGCTGGTCTGGTGGCATTGCACATTTGAAGGAAATCCGTTGATTTTATTCGCCCATTTGGGCCATTATTCAGCTTAATCGCACCACAATCGTAGTCTGACATGCATGTTCATGTTGCTAGTCGACTGACCTTTGTTTACTCTATTACTATTTGATTTTGGTGTCCTCACTTGGCAGCAGGACGAAGCCTGAAATGTGCTTGTTGCCGGGCCGATTGAGGTACTCCTGCTAAGAAACGGCCCAATCTAGTTTACCAACAATCGAAAAAACTTTGACAAATCGAAGGAGTCCGCAGCGGATTTGGGTGCAGTGAAAGGGGTCCGCAGCAACGAAAAGTTTGAAAACCACTACTCTATGATGTCATCTTATACGTTATAGTCAAAGTTAGTTTCCTTTTTTCCTTTTTTCTATTTGTGGCTAAAATGACTACCATCGCGAATAAAAATTCCAAACACCTTGCAGCACCCCGCCCGCCTTTCCACCCTGATGATTCAACACGCTGCGATAATTCAACTGCAGAAGTCCAGACACTCGCAGTCGTAGGCCCATTGTTAGACCGGTGTCGTAAAGATCGACGAAGTTGCACATGTAGAACAAACCTCTGATGTTCGCGAACGTCCCAGCTGGAATCTGTTGGTTAAATAAATTAAGGCGGTGCATTCTATAATCGAAAAAGATCCTTATTCTATATACCGTCACGCTGTACATTATGGAAAAAGAACGTTTGATTTACACGAGAAAAGTTCATTAGATGAATTAAATTTATACGACCCCATGAAATTGAAATTGATAATAATATTCCTTATGCACCAAACCTGAAGTAGTGTATAGTACCTGTACCTACCATCTTCTAATAAACTGCGTCAACGTGGGTTCCATTCACTTTCTTCATGTTCATTCACTTTTACCTGGTGTACGTTCGTCACTTTCTGAACCACACAATTGTATTTTTTGGTCCTCTTTGGCGCTCCCTTTGACTCAGCGCCCTAGGCAGCCGCCTAATTCGCCTAATGGTAGCGCCGGCCCTGTCTACACGCACTCTCCTTACTCGTTGTTGTACAATGTGTCACTGTAATGAACGTAAGTTATCGGCAGGGCAACCAAAAGTCAATAAAGTCGAAATTTTTCTACCTTCTTAAAAGTTCGTGAAACGTCCTCAAACCAAATTTCATGCTGATACCATGAGCCACTCCAAAGTTATTAGGCCAAAAAAAGTCAAAATTTATCATTAGGTTAAAATTTATCGTTAGATAAAAATTTTCTTGCAGCAGAGATTTTTCTCGTTATCGATATTTTATTAAAGTTACAAAAACAGATTTTGATATAATTTTACAAGCTTAGTTGCAATTCTGAAATAGTAATGGTTTTGTTGCGACTTCTGACGTAATAATGCTGTTTAGCCCACTACTGGACAACTGAATATTAGGTATCAGTGATGTAGTCGAGACCGTAACCTCCGAGACCTGGCTCAAATTTCGAGACGAGACCGAGACCGAGACTTTGTCAAAAACGCCGAGACCGAGACCTGGAAGTTCGAGACCGAGACTCGAGACTCGAGACCTCACGTTTCTCTAATGGTAATTAAAGCTAACTCCTTGAATAATGCAGCAACAAAATATCTGGCACATTGCCAAATATCAAGATGATAAAAATCATCCGAAAATTTGTGCAAACGGCCAAATACTGCAAACGTTC
>JGI24021J15306_10000865_pt1 | contig 26768 bp, 19 predicted proteins | sample Ectturendosymbi1_FD_15306 | JGI IMG/M metagenome (IMG submission 15306) | reverse complement strand
ACTATACACTTTTTATCATTCAGGATTTTTGAGCAACTTGCGCTTGCCCTGAAAAACAGATTTGACCTGAAATTCTTCACTGTATTGAAATATTTTTTATCATTCAGGTTTTTTGAGCAACTTATGTTTGCCCTGAAAATTTTCACTGTATTGAATATACTTTTTACATTCAGGGTTTTTGAGCAACTTGCGCATGCTCTGAAAGACAGAGTGTGCCTTGAATGCACGTACTGAATGCATATTTTTGATCACTCAGGATTTTTGAGCAACTTGCGCTTGCGCTGAAAACCAGAGTTGCCCTGAAATTTTTCACTGTTTTGAAATATTTTTGATCATTCAAGAATTTTGAGCAACTTGCGCTTTCCCTGAAAACAGAATTTGCCCTGACATTTTTCAAATCGGGTGGCGGCAGCCTCCCCCCGTCCTCGGCCTCGTACGCCATAGAGGATGAAAACACTATATTTTATATTGCTTGGAAAATGACAATTTCAAAACGGCATAAATAAGCTCTGTGTTCACTGAATGGATTATGCTTGTTNGGTTCAAAAATTAGGAGTTACTATCACTACAAAAAAGGAGTTTACGTACAGGTGATCAGATCGACAGCTAGACGATATTTTCGAGGTAGGCAACAAGGTCCCGCATGAAAATCTTTATATCCAAAACACAAACCTACCAATAATGCTAGAAATCGCGGAAATTTAACGAAGAGAACTTCTAAACTACACGAAAGAGCTGTAAATTCCAAGAAAAGATCCCAATGCCATTTGTTCTTTAGACGAATGTGGGAAAGGCTTTAATTTCTGTTGAAGATCTAAAGCAATTGTGGAACGAAAGTCGACACCACAAAAGATGGATTTTGAGAGGGCACTACACACAAGAGGGGCATACTTTCACGCTTTTCACACAAACGGCCAAATAGGTCACACTTGCGTGGGGCCCCAAAAACTAAGATGGTCTAGGGACCCGTGCTCCCTAAATCCGTCCCTGCTATCCGCCTTCACATACACCTTTAAGAATGTCAAGTATCCGCCTTCACATACACCTTTAAGAATGTCAAGTAGTATGTTCTCACAAATTTTGGTTGGAAAGCGGAAGAATTTTGTCATTGATTTGGCCGATTTCGGAACGCAAACCGGAAAAGGTTGCCCGCCCCTGCCTAAGGAGAATCTTTGTGTAGGAATTTTGTTACACCTCAGGTAATCATGGGTCAATTTGGTCAAATTTTTGTTCCCCGTCGAAAACTACAAAACTTGTGCGGTTTTCGATAAAACTGCCCGAAAAAGCGCCTAAAAATGCAGCTATCGAAAGAATCAGCTTTCTACGTGAATGTTAACTAATTTTTAATGTAAGTAGAAGAACCGTTTGTCAAAACTGGGCAGAGGTTACCTGATCAGACCTGCACAATTAATGATTTTTCAGTCGATTTTGTGTTGTAAGTTCAACTTGAATAAACAAACTTGAGGATTTATTGTGAACCACGATTTTACGAGCAGGAAACCTATTTCCGTAGCACTGAAATAAAAATCCCACTCCCAATAAAATTGGAAAACCTCATTGATGTCCAAGAAGAACAAAGAACAAAACCAATGCTCAAATTTTTGTATGAAAGAATGCAGCTTCGTTTATTGGAAATTGACGGCTGCAGCGCTAGACATGCTGTTGTCTCTTCCTTTGTTTTTACTGACGTGAAACATGTTCTTTTTCAGATACCAACGAATGTGCAACACCTTATAGCAATCCGTGTCAAAATGGTGGAACTTGTTTTAATAAACAAGGAGGGTTCGCTTGTCAGTGCCCATCAACCTGGGCAGGTCATATGTGTGATCAAGGTGAACAACATGAAATTGTGCAAATGTAAAAATTTGCATTAGATTAAAATGAAAAACGACACACGAAAGTTTCAAAAAATAATTCCGCTTTGATGCACTCCTTGTCATTAAGTACTGTATGTTTCCAAGCAGCAGCGTATGCACGTCGTGATTGCGGACAGATTCTTCTTATTTTGACAAAAACGCATGGCAATATAAATACGACCGGTAGCTATTGCAGGATAATGAATAAGATTAACCAACACCTGAAACTTACTTGTATCGCCACATGAGTAACCGTTTAAATGTTGGCAAAATATTTCCGATGAAATTCGAAAGCTTGAAATAGCTTCAAACATGGTGACCAATAAGTTGTGTTAAAAATTTGGCTTATTGTTCCAAATAAATATTCAGTGGATGTAGGTGTTTCCATTTGATATGTGCAATATGTTAGAATTGGTGGTGATTTTTTCAAATGTTTTTGATTTATTCAGACAGATTTTGATAAATTCTAAGAAAACTAAAGGAAACTGGTCACACAGAAGATTACCTATTTGGGAATTACTTTCAAGCAAAATTCTGGTGAAAAATTTTAAAACAATCTTCGCAGTGATTTTGAAAAAGTCTTGGGATATATTTATTTGCGACGGTTGCAAAAAGATGCATGCAATCTGTAACCTAATATGTATTGGAAAATGCTGCATGTCCTGTCAGCTTTTCCCAGCTTGCCATTAAGTTTTTTCAAATACATTCTGATACTTGACACGGCCTCGAAACGTGAGTGTTGCTTAGTGGGTTTCCAACTCTGAAATTAAAAAATTGGAAAAAACATCAAGTCAAAACGGCAGGAAAAAAGCATGTATTCACTGACAATATAAGACTGTAGAACGAAAAACTTGAGAAAAATGGTTTGAAAAGAACAAACACCTGTTTATTTCATATTCTCCGCAAGAGACGAAGGTGATCCACCGTTTCAATTCGATGTTTTTCGGTTGAACTTTTTTTTTCACAGATGTCAACGAATGTACAGCAAGCAAAAACAATCTGTGTCAGAATGGTGGAACCTGTGTGAATAACCCAGGGGGTTTTGCTTGTCAGTGTCCGTCGAGCTGGACAGGCGCAAATTGCAGTCAAGGCAAGTGTCAATATCCGTTGAAAAACATGGGTTTTATAAATAAATTGACACATTGGTGATATCAGCAGTTCTGACAGAGTTAACAAGCGTTTAGGTATTTTGAGTTCCATGTCAAGTGAAGTGAAAAGTCCCAAAACGCACCAAGAATAATGTGTGACTGATGGTTGAAAATTGTAGTAGGAAATGATGTGCTTGTAAGGTGACTAGGATACCATATGCCAGAATAAAGATTTTGTAATAATTGCAAACATGCCTGTCAAGTTGTGCATTGTATCGTACGAAAATCATGTAATTCCAATATTTGAAGATAATTTGAATAACTTGGTTTTCGCAGATGTCAACGAATGTACAACAACCGCAAACAATATATGTCAAAATAATGGAACATGCTTGAATAAACCAGGAGGGTATTTTTGTCAGTGCTTGTCGAATTGGACAGGTCCGGTGTGCAATCTGGGTATGTGTAGGCTAACTGCAATTTAACAGAATACGTTTCATGGGAGAGCTAATTTGTTTGTGAATTTGAGTTATTCACAGTTGCCGAGAAATATTTGGTTGTTTTCGATGGTGATATTTTTTCATAAAAATTTTATGAAAGCTTGTTATACGGTCTCACAACGGTTTTCATTCGAGGGTTTGTTTGACAGACGGTTTAACTAAACAAATGTGAGTTTTTTTCTCGAATCATAGATGTATGAACAATGAGCATCTTTCCGATGTACTGAAATAAAAATCCCAACTGCCAACAAGATTGGAAAACTTTGATCATGGGATAAAAGAAAAAAGGCTGTATTTCTAAATAAACGTGTTAGCTACTTTTGAAATCCGAAGTGATCACCATTGCCAGGGTTATTACTCAGCAATAAAAAAAGTTCAGAGAGGCCAATGTCCTGTGTGCCTAAATTTCTGAAAAGAATTCATGCAACCACGCGAAGCGTTCAAAATGTTTGCTTGTTCAAAATCTCGCTTAAACTTTGGGTTTTGCATGATAAATACAATATCGAAATTCACTTGATATATATTGTAAAACATTTATGAGATTCTGTTAAAATTTTACTGCTGAGTAGTAGTTGAATGAACTGCTTGTACTTGTAAGGGTTTTTTGAGGAAAACGGTTTTCTTTCAAGGTTTGAGTTCATTTTTAATTGAAATAGTGGAAGCGCAATTTCTTTCAGATGTTGTTATTGAGTTTTAACTTAACATTGGATGATAATTTAAAAATTTCCGGACAAAAGTAAAACATTTGCGCATGTTCAACCTTTTTGTTTTTACTAGAAGTTTTCCGCTGTAGCAGATGTCATCTGTAGCTTCGTACTCAAATTTTATTGAAGTGTAACATGTTTTTCGTAGATTTCAACGAATGTGCGACATCATATAGAAATCCGTGTCAAAATGGTGGAATATGTGTGAATAACCATGGTGGGTTCACTTGTCAGTGCCCATCAACTTGGACAGGTCATACGTGCAATCAAGGTAATGATTATGCACTTATGCAAGCTTAAAGATATGTGTTAGTTTAATTAGAAATCAAACACTCCACAAACTTGCTTTCCAGAAATAATCTCGCTCCTTGTCTTTGCGTATGTCAAGAGAAAATTATAGTTCACCTGGTCAATTCGGAGAGTTTTGTTTGTTTTGAAAAGCACATTATCCAAAATGAAAGCCAACTGTTAATTTTGCAGTCGGTTGGTGATGATGAACTCAAACTTAAGGGTTTTTACTTTTATTTTGAGGTCCTTGTGAAGATTTGTATGCGATGAGCATGAAGTGGAACGTTATGTAATTGTTGCGCGGAAGTGCGTAGAGGGCAATGAAATGTGGGGCGAAGAGGTCGAATGCCTCTGACATCCAAAGCAGGGGGACATCAAAACTGTGAAATGGCAAAAAACACTTTTTATAGAATTGGTGTATTTACAGTAGATGCTTCCTCGCATTGTAACATTTTATTGAATTGTTGTAACTAATATGTTGGTATTACTGACGCATAGAGTATGGACTTGATGAGAACTTGTGTGGGAGGGGCGTGCGAGTGTATTTTAAGAGACCGAAGAGAGATGAAGCACTGCCATCGTTGTCTTTAAGGTTTTACATTCTATCTTTCTACTCGCTTTGTAGGTTTGCCAAATCCTGCTAGTCTCTGGTTGATTTGCGACTTATAGTCTTGAAAATATCGCTCGATTCTCTATAGCCTGGGTTTTTAATTAGGGGGCATGAGAGATCCGTAAGGCTGTTGCTAGTGTGCCAGCGACATAAAAAGTGGTAAATCCATTGTTTTGTCATTCGTAAATTTATTGACATTTCATTACACACGCCACAATGAAAACAAAAACAACAGTACATTATGCGAAAACGAAAACCTTTTGAACTTGATTGTTCAAAGCTGGATTTAGGAGTAAAGAACCCTTTGTTTCATTTTGGGTGACAATGCGAATTGTGTCACAGGGCTAGATCATGTATGATATGCGGCGATGGATTCATCGCTTTCGATTGTTGTGATTAATTAAAATGGCGCAGTAAATTTGGCAGAAACAACATCGTTCGGAGCTGTTAAGAAGCATTCGGCGCCAAGTACGATACATTTCAAAAAGTATAATGGATTTGGAGCAGAGCGCCAGCGCACGTTCTGAAACGTTCTTCGCTTTTTCATCGCCGAAAGTGCCATGCAAAACTCTGCCCCCTAGCACATACGTTTTGCAGTGTTCAAGTGCCTTGCATAACGTGGTTAAAGATTCGGACAGCTAATTTCACTCTTTTATTTTCCGCTTAGGCGAAGGTTTTTTTGCGTAACTCTTTTGCACGCGGCAAGAGTTTGGGCAGGTTCTTGTGCTGTGCTTGCATTTCACTTCCTCAACACTGGAATATGGTAAGGGGATCCAATCGAGGAGTTGCCCTGGGCATTTTGCAATAAATTACACGCTTTTTCTTAATGTTGTCTTGTGTTGCGCGCAACGCCAGCTATTGGTTTATTTCATACCATCTTGACTTTATGCTTATTTATTATCAGATGTCAACGAATGTGCAGGAGGCATGAATAGTACGTGTCAAAATGGCGGAATGTGTGTGAATAACCCAGGGAGTTTTACTTGTCAATGTCCACGGAATTGGACTGGAGCAGATTGCAGCCAAGGCAAGTCTCGATATACGTTGAATAACGTATGTAAGAAGAGCCTGTCGATAAGTTCTTTATATCAGCAATTCCACCACATTCGAAAAAATCTTGGATGCCTTGAGTCCGTTGTCACGCGAAAGTTCTCCAAATACAGCGAAAAGAATCTGTTGGTTTTACTGTCTTACGTGCGTCTTGCGTGTGTGTGTGTTAGACTGAACATTGACGTTAGTTATTTATTTAGTGAGAAGTTCACAAGGGCACAGAATACTTCTAAACAACTCCTGTTGGAGTACGCGTTACTTGCATCAAATAGACGATGAAAGAAGAATGAACACTAAATCAAAGCGCCTGCAACTCTTGCATTCGCTCAGCAGCGTTTCAGATTGCAGGAGTGGGGATGCGCAGAGTTACGTCAAAACAATTTCCTATTTTAAACTAATTTTGTAATAGATTCCTATACGTCACCATGTTGGAAATTACTTCCGTATTTGTCCAACATTAGTAGCGACAAATAACAAACACAAAAGTTTGTAAAATGATGCAACCATAACTATTTGCATAAATTTGATAATCTGAAAATCCTACCAAACTTTTTCAATCAATTTCCGCTCCACGGTCCCAGTATATCTACTGTGTACATGTCGTAGTCGCAGCCTATTTACGTGCTTGCATTGAAAAGATTTTGCCTCGTTTTTATGAAACAAGGCAAATGGAAGTGAATGATTTGTGTCGAAAAAATATTGAAAAAGCATACATTAAAATAAGACCTACACGCATCGCTAAGTTAGGTAAACTTTAGTCTTCCNCAAAATATTTCAGTTTAATTTTGTAAAAAACATTGATTTATGCAATGAAATTAACAAANATTATTGTGAAAATTTTGTTTGGTGATAANACATAGTGTTTGCGATCAAATTGGTTAGTGTTTCATTTTGCTAAATACAAGGTTTAGGTNATTTTGTAGCATTCGTTTCAGTTTGACACTTATAGTTTCTTTAGCATTTCAATTTTCATTGACACTTAGAATTTTGTTAGTATTGAGAAAAAAAATTCTCACCCGGATGCTGACGTAATTGGANGTTGAAATTTACGGAAACATTTGCCGAAAGAAATGAAACCAATCAATACAGCGAATATAGTATCATCATAAGGTGCTTTTAATTGGTAAAATATACGAAAAGATGTCCAAATGCTGTTGCGTAGTAGTTCGTGTTCAAATATAATACGGCACACCATTTAACATTTTCAAAGTTGATTATTGGAAGCAGTTTGAAATACTTTCTGAAGCTTTTCAAAGCCTTAGCTTAGATAGTTAGATATGGATCTTTCAAACGCTGAAAGCCAAGGTGGAAACAACAGCATAACTAAGAGGAGAGCAATGGTTAACAGTGTATTTAGAATGCTGAACTTGGAAAATAATGTTTCGAAAAACGTTCAATTTTTCATTTCAAATTGTTCGCTGACATGCGAGGCAATTCACTGTTTTGACTAAATCTATTTTGATTTTTAACTTACGTTTCGCAGATGTCAACGAATGCGCAATAAGCATAAACAGTCCGTGTGAGAATGGTGCAACTTGCATAAATAGCGAAGGGGGATTTACCTGCCAATGCACACCGAATTGGACCGGTGCAAATTGCAGTCAAGGTAAGGGTTGCATAAATTTATTGGATCAGCTACGCTTAGGAAGCAGCTGATGAAAGTATCAGCAGTTCTAGCAGAGTTGTCATGTTCCTAGATGCTTTGCGTCCATTGCCAAATGAAAGTTCTGAAAACGAATCGACAAGTATTTTTGAGTTGTGGTTGAAATTGTTTTAAGGAAATCAGGTTCTGAAGTTATTTTTATCAGAAACAGGTTAACAAACAATAAGAATAATGTGGCGTTATTGTGACTAACTTCAGAGAAAATTATGTCGCAAAACATGAAGAACCAAAACAAAATAAATCATCGAAGCACACCAGTTTGCAATGACAGGAAAGTCAAACGTGAGGTGAATTTCTTGATTATTCACATCAAAACTGCAAACAAGTTGAACTTCATATAACAAACAAAATGTTTAAGTGTGCGAAATCTGAACAGAACTCGGTGTGGTTCCTGGGTACAAAAGCATTTCTGAAACCAAATCAATCGGACATGAGGGTATGATTTCCATCAATGCATTGATCCTACCGAACCTCCGCACCTCCGGAAAATTGATGTCATGAAGCTCTTCTTTTATTCACGGTTTTGATGAATAAGTTGATAATGAAAGTAACGGCCAAAGCAATAAATTTAAACGACAATTAGTTGATAAATTGGTGATACTGTTGCGGAGCAACAATGCCTGCGCGTCTGCTGGAGTTGACAAACTCTTCCATGTTTTGAGTCAATTGTCAAAAGAAATTTCCCAAAATATATCGACAACTGTTTCTGATCAGTGATTGAAAGATGAGAAAATAACGTTTTGGAAAGTGACCAGGAATTTGAAGGTCAGAAACAACTTTTGTTATAATTTGAAAAATTTGATACTGCCTGTTATGAGAAACGTAAATCTTGATATTTCATACGTTAAAGATGATGTTAGTGAGCTNGGATACATTAACTGATTGTTCTAGGTTTCTTCTGAGATTTTGAGGAATCTTCCGCTATGGGCGTCCGCAAAGGCGGGNAAAATGAATATCTCTCCTGGTAATTGGGACTATNGTTTGTTTTTTATAAGAAACAAAAATTTCCAGAAAACCTGAAATCAGCAGCATAAAGGTGCGTTTACACTAGCGGTTTTCGAGCTTTGCAAGCGTCGAAGCGTTTGTTAGTTTTATTGTGGCTGTGGAAACGGGACGTTAGGCGCTTCAAGCGCTTCAGCTGCGCAACTGGATCCATGGAAAACAGATCGCATGCAGCCCTGACGCGCGTTGTGGGCGACGGAAGCTGTGGTGAGCTTGATGTCCAGGTAGGTCTAGGCCAGTCTCAGCCTGTATCAAAGATCCCTTTTGTATGAAATGATCGGTTGTGGTTGTTTGGATTATTTATGCTTAATGATAGATTTACAAAGGATTTGGACCTTGTCTCTGAACTAGACACTTGAGGAAAACCAATAATAATAAAGTGCCAACTGCTGAAAATCATTTCTGAACTCTTGCATTAAGTTTTTTTTCATAAATTTTTTTCATCATGTCGCACCCATCAAAAGTTCGTTGCTACACTATGGGAAAACCAAGAGGTTCCTTATNTTATTACACCTAATGTCTGCTGCTTAANATCATCTCGCAGAAGAGTAACTTTGTCTAGGTTATCTTGTGCAANGAAAAGAACTGCATGATTTTTGTTACACAAGCTTCAATTGTGTGCCATGGCTTAGCATACATTACACAAATCTGACTAGCCTTGACGTATGTAGTCACTGATTGCAGTGCAGATGTTGGCTTATCTCAAAGTGTATTTAGTCTAGGCTAGGCTGTCATTGCCCTGTTCTGCTTATAATATGGGCCAGTTATAGTTTATTGAAAACTACCCGCCTATTACTAGAATGTAGGTTGTGCAGCAATGTTTATAAAAGTTGTATGAATGAACTAAGATCAATTTTTTAAATTAATAAATCACCCTAAGGATGAAGTTGTATTTATGTGTAAAATTGTGCAAGTTTCAGCATAAATAATACTGTAACTGAAATAGTAAGCGTGAAAAAGCATGTGTGCCAGGTTGCTCTGTTTGTAATGCAATACATGTGTGGTGAAACAATGATGTTTGTTTTACTGCCAAGACCATCTACCAAGGAATGTTAGAAGTACTCTTTCAGGTCATGATGTTGCATTTATTTCGGAAAGATTTCATGCCAGAGTGCGACCACAGTACTAGCATGATTACTGCAGGCTGCTGTGTTATCATAAGGTCAGCTTTTCGGGCATAAATGGTGCATGTGTTAATTTTCAAGCCAAAGCAAGGTATGATCCAAGTGTTGAGATGCCACTTAATTGCTGTCTTTAGCGAATCCTTGTTGGCCTACACCTGCATCAACTGACCTACGCTTTTGTCGTCACAAACGTCTTTGTCTCGTGTATGCGGAAGACACGTTGCAAATGTACACGGCTATATGCTGTTGAAGGACGGAACGTGCTGTACGCGCTTCAGAAGCATTTCTAGTGTAAACGCACCTTAATTCCAATTACTTGGTTTAATTCTTGTATTGACTATTTATTTGCCAATATGAGACTCAAACTGCGCAGTAGCCAGGTTCACTCTTCTGGTGTCATATACTGATGATCTTGCTGTTCAGTGACGTCCGCTTCTTTGACTGCAGATGCAGTTTGCGAAACTTGCGAACGGATCGATTGACTGTTGGCTTTTATTGCGTAACAATAACATCGCAACAGATCTTGAAGAGTTCCCTTCAAGTTACGATAGTACGCGTTGTGCAGCATGTGACCATGGCTCCAATTGCTGGGTTTTCCCACCCAGATCTGTTTTTTTGAGTCCATCTGGGTGTCTAGGNTTAATTTTGAAAAATCNTATCAAATCTGGGTTTTTTTGAGATAAAGATTTGGCAACGACCTATAGTAAATANATTAGTAAAATAAGCATATTTTCTGGTCATTGCAGTGTTCACTTGCGATCATCAGGTGAAAAAAGTACTTANATCGGTGAAACAAAACGTCTTCAGTCGGTTTTACCACCATAAGTGTACAGGAGTGCATATCTTTGGGGATGCAAAAATTTTTTGCCCAAATTTGATCTTGCTTTCCCAAAGAACGTATAAACAGCAAGTCTTAATTTTGAAAATAAAACGTACCATTGTAAACTAATCAAGGTTTCTGCATGCCTAATTAGGCCTACCAATTACCGGGGTTCAAAATCGTACGCCCTCAACTAGCAATCAATATTCTGCATAGCTACATGTGAACAATGGTAATATTNATTNCGTTGAAAAATGTGAGCTAATTACAATAAAATCCTNCCAAAAATTGGTGTTCATNCCACCACGCGTGGAAGGTGTTCTTCAGAACCTTCATTTTCAAGTTTTTCTATTTGTTCTAAATTTNTTCTTCCAACACGATCATCCTANTAGTTAAGATCTGTTCTTCTCTAGCATAGATGTGTGCAATTGTATTGGTCACANTGACAATCAATCTGGAAAAGGGNTAAAATATCGTGTTACGATCTAAAGTATTACATTGCTGCAAATAATTCAAGTCTCAAGTAATTAGAGGAAAAGGAGACAATTTAATTCATAGCATAGGCTATAGCTTAACCTTCCACATTGAGAAATCTTCAGTGCAACATGTTGTACTTATAATACTGCAACCTATTTACGTTTACAGCTCCTCAAGTCACATTATGAAAACCAAAAATCCACTCCAGTTTAGACAGTTAAATGTGCATTGAATATAGCATGCAAAGAAACAATAGCAGTATGAGACTGATACACGCAAATACTGCAACCTATATGATCAACTACTAAGGAATGTGTGCAATAGCTTATTTCCAATGACAAATTATGTATAACCTCAACACGAATATTTTATAAAAATGGCAGTGCTTCACTACATTAGCATAAGTGAATTATGCAGTACTGTTTATGAAAACTTCATTTCACAGCATTAAATTGAAGCAATAAAATTTGGCAAGATGCAACATATGCAATTCATTGCATGAAACAAACGGCAAATGTGGAAACCTAAACAGTATAAAATCACAGCTACATTATCACCCGGCAACATATTACAGCTGCATTAACATAGTCAATTTTATTCATGAATACATCATGGAAACAGATTTGCACTTGCAAATCTTACAACATCAAGCAAGTTTGAAACACGAAAACTTCACACTATCATATCACAGCTACACCACATTACTACTGCAAAACATTTTATAGCTAAAGCAACATTTTAGTTGCACACTTTATGGCATCAACAATTTGAGGTTTACAAAAATTTAGGGTTAGTTGGAATGGTGAGTAAAGTTTTTTCATTTGGGCTATGGTTGTTTACTCAAATATTTATAATACAGTATATGCAAATCTGAATGACACTCTTCCAATTTGACCAGATGTTTCTAATTGTACTCAAATTTCATTGAGGTTGCTAAAATATACCCAAATCTTTTTGATTTCATCCAAATCTGAATAAAACTCTTATAATTTACCCACACGTATCCGAACGTACTGAAATTTCAATGGAGCTTTTCTATATGGAGCATCTTTGAACAAGACTGTTTGAACTTGCCCACAATTGAATCAAGCTGTTGCAAATTGGCAAAGTTTGATTTGACTGATGGAATTTACCCAAGTGTTTCCAATTAATCTAAATGTTTTTGTTTTCACCCAAGCTTGATTGAAGCTTTTCTTATTTGCCCAGATTAATTGAGGTTGTTGGACCTTACTCAAATGTTCCTACTTTGCTCAAATGATTCTAATTTTGCCCAAAACGTTATTAATTTTTTGAGTTGACCCAAATTTGATGAAGGCTTCTGGAATTACCACATGATTCCAGTTCACTGAAGGGTTTATTTTGCTATCTGGGGCAAAAAATAATGGCAAAATAGTCTGAGACTATTTTGCCGTTTTGGCCATTATTTTTCCATTGATTTGGTTATTATTTTGCCTCAGTTTGGAAAATAGACGCTACCTCACTTACATGTGAATGTAGCTGTATACCTTGCCCAAATTGTGAAAATTTTTGCCCGAATAATGGCCTATCTTGCGGCGTTGGGGATGCGACCGCATCCCCTGCATCCCCATGCCGTACGCTTATGTTTACACCCATATCAATATCATTACCTAGTACTGTAGGGTACATGCCATCCAGTACAGACAGCCATGCAGTTGTGCGTACATCAGAAGTGAAGGCCGGAATACACCAGACGCGAATGAACAACAAATGGTAGTATGAAAAAGTGTGAAAGACTTGCGTGAATGGTTGCTATCCCAGACGCCAGCTGAAAAATTTGATGAAACAAAGTTTACAACAGAATGTTCAAATTCTTTGGTTGTCCTATTCATGCAAATTTAAAAACAATTTGCATTGGAGTAAGGATTTGAAGCTTTGGAAAGTTAGGTTCCTTTGCAGCTCAAGATTACACAAAAGATCCAAGTTCAATGGCAAATGTGGACCAAAGTTTTGCCCATCTTGTGCCTGTAGGTCAGCTGGAAGCTAGGTTATTTTCGGTCATTTTTCTGTTGCAGACCAAACTTTTTTTTAATGACAAAAAAATCAAGTCAATTCGGTCATAATGTCCGAAAATATAAACTCGTGAATGCTGTGATAGCTAATTTTAATACGAACATGAGACAAATGACCAAAACGTCTCAGCAAAAAAACAGGCTGGAGGTTATATCATGTTTAAACATGTGTTGTTGTCCAATAAATATACTTGATTTCTGGTGTAATCTGCGTAACATCAAAGATGGCTTAGATAACTTGGAGTTTGCAGTACTTTATGATTTACAGTAATGGCCATATTTGCAGTTTGCCAAATTTTGCTGCATCACTAGAAAAACTTTATTTCACTGTTGTTAATCATGTTGAAACAAAAACAAACTTGCTAAAACCAAGACTGTTTTAAGGCAAATGCAAAACAAGCATTGTCAAGAAGCCAGCAAAGAGGCTACTATAGAGCCAACTTAAACCTGAGAAGCGAAAGATGTCAACAATGGAGTATATTATCAGCTTTGTTGGTTAATATAAAATGTTTTGAGTAACCGAAAAGTGATCCAAATGTTAATTTTACGTTGCAGTCACAAATTTAAAAAAGCAACTATAAGTAAATCAGTATTTCAATAACCGTTTTGCCTCATGTATTTGCATTCCTGTGTCTTTTTGCATTTCTGTTTTTTTTGATAGACAAATGTTTTTTTTTTCATGAGCAATCTGGGTTTATTAGAAATTACAGAATGGGAAACCCGCATGTGACTGTTGAATGACTAGACATCACGGCTGGTAGTACAGCAACACGGATTGCTGACAGCGGGAACATTTTCATCGTGGTGTAGAAAGAGTGAAGCGTTTTTGAAGGTCCATTTGGATTGTATTGTCAGAAAACTGAAAAGGATAAGCGAAATGTCGACGTTGCCCCCCACTGGAAAAATTCCTGCAGACGCCCATGACTGCCCGCCATGCTCTGTTCTCATATCGTTGTGACAATCCGGTCTTGTGCGTTTCGAGTTTCGACATTCCAACAATAAGTCTTCACAAAAATGACGCTGTCAAATCAATCAACAAAATGTTTTAATACGAAATCGATTACACTTAATTTGCACGGTGTCAAAAAAGTATCCAACAACGCTTTGGCTCTCTGCTTTTGCAAAATATTTGATATCAAGTGAATTTTGATATGTATTTCACTGCCGAAAGGTTTTAAATAGGCTACTTTATGAAAGTTGACTAACCTTTACAGTTCGCTTCAAAATATTCAATGTTGGAGTCCAAAATATGAAATATAAAAGCTCTGAACCTTTGTCAACGCTTAAAGCTTCAGCACGATTGATACATCGCTTTGAAAGCGTCTTGGTTGTTGGAATCAACAACATCTGAAAACCATTCTTTGAAGTAATATATAAGTTTTCAATATAGATCTACTGTAGTGCAAAACAATTCATGGTTTAGATTTCAAGTTTCGTTGAATGTATGGTTTTGTGCAGATGTCAACGAATGTACATCAAGCAAAAACAATACTTGTCAGTACGGTGGACATTGTGTGAATAAACCAGGAGGGTTCATTTGTATATGCCCATCTAATTTGACAAGTCACGTGTGTAATCAAAGTAAGTGACTGGATGACTTTACTATACTGTGCTACTTTCAGATTGCTGCAGCAGCACTGGCTTCAAACGCTAACATTCTACTAATGAGGTCACAAATCTCTACGTTTTGTGGTCTGATAATGACGAAAATACTGTTCTCGCTACATCACCTGTTCCGGAAGATCACCCGACGTTCTTCTTTTTAATTGCAGGACAATATCGGTTGTCCACCATAAGGAAAAGACACGTTTGTTCTTTTCTTGGAGTGAACTGTTAGAAAATTACATTCATGCCATTTTAACACTGAAACGCGTTCGTACGATTTCATCAACGTTCGCTTGAATGGCCTTAGTTTTGTATTTTAAAGAGTAAAATCTTGTGAAACAGATGTATTGCCTTGAATACAAATCAATACATTGTTTATATTACATTCAAGGCGTTTTACTTCAGCTTTATTCATTGATGATTGCTGCTTGCCAAATTCATTTTTCCTTAGGTGGTTGCCTGTTAGACTAGCAACTAAAGCATAATGCCTGCCTGGCATCACGATGCGCTAAGCATTCATACATAGATCGGTGCTTGTACGGTTTGAGCACTCCGCAGCGTGACTATACTAGTATCGTCCCCACAAATGTACAGGTATAACAGTTCAACTACTGGATAAAAGTGTGGCCGTCTTGAAAGTATAGGGGACCATTTTTTTCCAACCAGTGTATATATATACACATAAGCGCACCAAATTTCAAAATTCTGCCATATTTTTAAATGCTTGATATATAAATTTTTGATTTGATATGTATGAGAAATTTGATATATATTTGGTGCATTTTTGTCGGACGGTTCAGTTGAGTTTGCCATTTTTTAATACATTTGTCACGATTGATTTGCTGTAAATACCAATAAATTGCCGAAAATGTTGAATCCAGATTTTTTCATTATTTTGTGGGAACTTAACTGGGATGTTACTGTACTCATGAGGAACTACTTATGAGAAACCGCACTGTGCTACAAATGTATTTTGGACTTTCGTTGTGAACTGTTAAAATCAAGAGCTGATTTGATTAAAATTCCGTAAATTCCCAAGTTTTATCAGCCTGATAAACAGCAAAAGCAATGGATTTGTTAATGGGGAATTAGTAGGCCTATATACGGCCCGCCAAACATTGCAGAATTGCTTTTTGGCCCGCGACTAAGGAAAGGTTGCCGACCCCTGCTTTAAACCAATATATTTGTTACACTAGAAAGCCTGAACAGCGAAAGCATAGTGGTGTTGAAGCTATAAGCAAATAGTTGAGTGATTTTGCTCAACATTGGAGTAAGGGTGCACTTGAGTAAGCGTCAAACGAGATTGTAAGAGAGCTGAAAAGTTCTGAAAAAAGTGAACTTAGCTCCAGGAATGTGTTTTTACTCCGCGAATGCATCCAAAGATGGAAAACTGCATATACAGGTAAGAGTGGCAGAAGATTTAGAGAAGAGTGACTGATAGAGTTTGCATGGATTGCAGAGCAGAATTCTGTTGGTGCTGTGCAAAGCAGCTATTATACAGCATAATAATGCGGTGGGCCACAAACGAAATGAAAATGCAGCTGCAGTTGTTCGAATGTTGAATTTACCAGTGTTTAATAAATCTTTCACTGCTAAAGTTGGGGAAGGTATGTTGAAGTTTGGACGGGATTGGAATTTTGCCCTGTTGGTCTGGATTAGCTATCGAGTATTACGATTGTTCTTGACACTTAGTTTTTGTTTGCAACCCAAACCGTTGTGTCGTCAGAAAACTCCTGTAGTTTTATTTTTGGAGGTATTCAAACACGATTTCCTTTATATTATGGTTAGTTTTATACATCTGATTAAATTACTAGTTACTATAAATAGAAGCATGCTCAGGGAACATCCATAGCGTTTTTCCCTGCACATTTTTGTAAGGTTTCTTCGGTATCTCTACAATGACTTTCAAACTTTTTGTAAGGCGATATTCATCCATTGTGTAACCGCTTTACTTATGGCGTGGTGTCCTAGTATTATTGAGAGGAATTCGATCAAAGTTTTTTTTAGGTCTGCTGTGATAATTGTATATCTTGATGTTCGCTGTAAATTCATTTCTATAGATCAGTTTGTATTTTAATGCATTTCATGATTATTTCTATCAGATAATTCATATTTTCGCGTTGGTAGAATTCTTCCTCTCAAGATCGAGTAAATGTAATAATCACAGTTCAAGTTAATATTTTATAATCTTTGAGCACACACAGGGTTATTTTGTTTATTTAGTGGGCTTGTCAAGAAACAGGATTGGTTTCTTTGGGCTGGGTCCAATTACATCAATCATGGTTATTATCGTAAGCTATTGTGGCTGTGGTAGATAAACTGAATTGTTCAGTACTGGAGTTTTACAAAAATTGCAGCCGGAATTGCAGCATCAAATATTCCAGCTCTTTCAAATATTGTCAAGCTAAATGATTTGCGTTCACCTTTTGGTATATTTGAAAATAATTTTTCGGCACACTGGTGGCAAAACGTTTGCACTATCCACAGAGGTGTGTTGCATTTTGCTTGCTAAAGGTTGTTTGCAACAGTGCCCATATCACTTGGAAACTGCTGTAATCTCATGGTCTTGGAAGGCCCTAGGCTTTGCGTAGTTTTATATAGTATGGTTCACATTTTTCCGGAATTCTTACATACACTAGCATTGGATATTTTTCAGGCTATGCATGAGAATGTGAAATCTTAGAAAAAGCCCCATAAACCACTAGTGCCACTAAAATGACTGTTACACTTTTGAACTAGAGGTACGTGATTGAGTTTACTTGCATTTTGAAACAAACCTGATCGGCCTGTTAGCGATGGCCTGCAAAATGTTATATATCCGGCTGTATCTTACGTAGAGTGTGGTGAAGGCAATTCCTGCTAGTTACGCTCACTGGAAAGTTGCCCATGGGTCTAGAAGCGTACCGAGGTTAAATGTTGTCCAAGGAAAGAAACAAATTTTGCACCCCCATGTTCGAACTTACAGTAAGGTCGTTCGGAAATACTGTAGTTTGTATTAAGCAAAGTACTGGCAACATTGTTGGGACATTTCGGCGCCCTCCAGTGATTCGGCTCCCGAACATTGTGCCCCCATGGCCCTTTTCGGTACGCCCTGGCAGAGGTCGACCAAAGAGCAGGTGGAGTGATTGCATCTGATTTGGCTTGACCGCATCTGGGTATAGATGCAGAAAAACTATGAGATGCTGCTGAAAATATTTGAGGCACTTCATGGCGTCCTAGGGTTGCTTCACTTGCAATCCTTTCTGGTGGAAGAGCTGATGTGAAAAGTGAGTGAGCTGCTTCCCTACGACAACCTTCGGGTTTGACTTTGAATTTTCACATAAATTGAACATGTTTTTGCAGGTAGCAACGAATGTACAACCGGCAATAACAATACGTGTCAAAATGGTGGAACTTGTGTAATTAACCAAGGAGGGTTTACGTGTCAATGCCCATCGAATTGGACAGGCCACGTGTGCAACCTAGGTGAATATGAATTTGCATTGAATAATGTTGATTTCACAATAGCCGTGCTTAATTGATGACTTGAAGTAGGACCATTGCAAGTGCGGGCCTGTCGTGCTGATTACACCGTTTGTAACAGGCTGTACACCTTATGGAAATGGTTTGGGAGCGTTAGTGTTTCTTGTACCGCTCTTCCAATTTTTTTGCTGACCCCGCCCTGAAGCTATGGCGATCCTCCATCTTGAACAATTTTGCGTTTGTAGGAAAACGCTTTGCTCCTGTTTACCGATTAAATTGCTAGAATGAGACTGAAGAACTGAATGTTAAGGTTTTTGGCCAATGCGTTTATAACCGAATATTGGATTTGAAATTAAATTCTACTGGACATGAATGATTTTTTGATTTAGTTGCATAAAATTCCATATGACTTTATATCTTTAATCGGATTTGATAAGTCAGCTCCAGATTTTTACGCTGAAACTGCACTGGAACAAGGAGATCTCATAGAAAAACGTATGCAATTCGTGTAGAATTAATCATCATTGACAAAAGACAAAGTTTTTTTATGGGTGTTTGGTGTAGATGCGCCTCATTTTTTCGCCTGTAACTAATGCATGTGCGTCAAGAGTCAGAATAATTCCATGTGGTTTGGTACAACGTTAATCCTAACCCTTCCGCATTACTATAGCTTCATTAAATTCCAGTCTTCAACGCGTCTTTCAATCTTGGTATATCTTTGGTTGCTGGTTTGAAAATGACAATGGTTATTGCATGCTGAAAACAACGCAATTGTTTTGAAGCTTTGTTTTTCAGTGGCTAAGTTTTTTCAACAATTATAAAGCTTCGCAAAAATAATATCTTCGCTTGTCAGTAGTACTGGACACGTTTATTGCAGATGTCAATGAATGTACATCAGGTCAAAACAATACTTGTCAAAATGGTGGAACATGCTTCAATAACCAGGGAGGATTCACTTGTAAATGCCCCCCGAACTGGACGGGTAAACTGTGCAATCAAGGTAAATTTTGTACTAAGCTAAAAACATTTATTTGATAAAGAGTTTATAAAAAGAGGGTATCTAAGAATTGACGAACGCTTTCATGATACTTTCAATTACATTTCCTCAAAACGCATCAAAATTAATGTCTTGCCATAGATCGAAAATCGTTTTAATCGAGGTGACTAGATGTTTGTCTTGGTCATGACAAAAACAGACAACTGCTGGTTTGGCTGAAGTTAGGGAGGTATGCACTTTTTTCAAATAGGGAACACTCTTTACTTTTACCCATGATTCACTTGAACAATAACCTTTCGTTTTCCTTGGAAAACGTCCACGCTGCGCAACCTACAGCAGAACGGAGCAACCATCTCCTGGGGACTTAATATGAACGTGTCGATCAAACCTCCTACACTTACAGCTTCAATTGCGGTGGCACTGAATAATGTAAAGGTTATGTGAGATTAAACTGCTGGACCTAACAGAATCTTACAAAAAGACTTCAGGACCGTTTGGGACAATATAAATATGGTCGAATTTTCCACATTGTTACTGTTTTAACCCTAGTCGCCACTTTTGTCCCAGTTCGGCAAGTCATATCTAGTCAGAAATGAAAAAAAAAACTTGTGCCGTTTCCACATTTTCAAATATTTAAGCTCCCTTCGTTATGGAGTATTTTTTCATTACCGTGAACCGTAAAGTCTGTGTCGTTTATTTTATAACAACTTAATATCTTGCAATTTTTATTGTTTCTTTATGTATTTGTTTAATTTATTTAGGTCCTATTCTGAGCAAAGAAACATCGGTAATTGCATGCGCATTTTTGGTATTTAGAAAAGTACCATGTGTTCCTGGTGAAGTTTGAGAAATGATTTTAAAGATAGTCAATCCAAAGCGCAGAAAAAAATTTGTTAACGACTTCATTAGAACTTGTGACAAAACCTCTAAGTTACTTTTCTTTCTTCAAAACGGAACCTTTACATAAGGAAAAACATCCTGAGTGTCCTTTCCTGTTTGCATCTTGTATTTGGCAACAGTCGCAACTGCACAGCACTTCAAACGTATGTGAAATACTTCCGAAAAATGTAGTCAAGTCTTCAAAGCACATCAGAGCTTTTTGCAGGATTATTTTTTAAATCGGACTTGCTCATTATTTCAAACGAAAATTGTTTTATATTTCAAGCACATTTGTTCGCAGATGTCAACGAATGTGCACCAAATCAAACGAACCCTTGCAAAAACGGTGGAAATTGTGTGAATACTCATGGCGGGTTCACGTGCCAGTGCCAACCAAACTGGATGGGCGATTTTTGTCAGCAAGGCAGGTGTTTTAACCTGACGTTAAGTCCTTGAAGCAAATTACTATGAAACCATTGAATTTTTCAAGCTGTTTGAACAAGTAATTTCTTGTTGCGCATTGATTCTCAACTGTGCCCTAACTAAAAATAAATAATTTAACGACGAAAAGCCATCTTAACTGTTATCAAATTGAAATTCTTGCGTTGAATGTATCTCATTTGTTTTATTCAATTGTCCAAGATTTGCAAAATGCTTTCATTTAAGATTTTGCTAAACAAAGATGTTTTTGTTTCATTTACCACTACCAAACACTTGAGGAATTATTTTCTTCAAATACACTCAAAATTGGATTTTCATTTCAAACCGTTTGAACGAAAATGAGTTGATGATATTAATCTGAAACAGCACGATATTCGGTGCAAAATACTGAAAATCTGTAAAAAGAAACACATTGTGAAATTTGACAGGAACAGTTTGCTTCACCTTGAAATGTTTATTGTATTATGTACTTAAAAACCAATTCATGGAATTTTAAACAGTTGGATTGCTTGGTTGTTGAGAGCTTTTATAGTTCAATGTCGCACGTTTTATTGGTATTTTGCAAAACGATGCTTTGCCTGAAAAATATCATTTTTCGGGGAGGTTCTTGATCGTTTTTAATTGAACTTTTTAATGTTAATAACTTAAGCATTGATTCAGCTAGCAATCCGCAGAACCATTTTCATGGGAGAAGTCAGGGATTCACAAGCGGGGTAAATTTGCTGAATCATAAATTATGACAAAGGTATATTTCTTATTTCATAAAAACAGCGAATGTTGCACTGAATTATGATTCAAATTTATGCTTTGTTAACTTTTTGCATTTTTTACTCTTCTCTACACGACTAGGTTTCCTTTCATTTCAGCGCGTGTGTGCTGCGTTATTCCTACACGACCAAAAGCGGACACTGACCACAAAGGAATTTGAAACACTGTTGGAATTGCAACATACCGTGTTGTGTAATAAACGTCATTAATAGGGTCATTCAACGTCATAAAAATCATATTTTTCTGTGCTTTAAGAGCTGTTAAATTTTTAAACAACAATCGCACCCCTATGAAAGCTATAACAAAAGTTGTAAACCATAAAAGTCATATTTTCCATTTTAGGGCATAAAGTCATATTTTGCATATATGCAACCCAATTTAATAAGGAAACCATTGAAACAATCACAGAATATCAGGTGAAACTACCATTTCGCTGGTTCTAAGTGGCATCCTGCGGAATGAACCCACTTGGCCCCAGCGAATGTTGGCAAAGACATAGGTGAAATAACTTGTTTGGCTGAAATATAATACACTGCCTAAAAATGCATGTTCTTGCCCATATGGACAAGAAAATGCATAGAAATAAACCAATGTCCACACATGTTTTCCCTTTTGATTCAAACCATCCAAACTATACGTTCTGCTCATGTTTTTAGCTGTTTATTTTAGTCGGGTTCCTTTGTCACACCGAAATAATGTGGCTTACTAGCGACCTAGTTTTGTCTATTAGAGTTTTTGAACTGTGTCTTGAAATCGAGACTTTTTTGCGAGAAACACCAATCCCGTTGAATAGACACTTTAGCAACGAAAAATTTATTGGTGCATTTTCCTATTTGAAAATGTTTTCAAGTTTAAATCAGCCAATACTGCAAATGATGGGAAAGAGTGTTAACATTATTCATGAACGTGATAAAATTCATAGCTTTCAGACAAAATTAGATCTGTAGACTTGGAGAGTTCATTTCGACACCAATGCATCATTAACTTCTAAAAAGCCGCATGGAGCTCTGTATGTCCTTTCTGTTCCAACCGGTTGCTAAATGTTTTCAAAGATCTTAACTATTACTCTTTTCTTTTCACATGAATGAATGTCCACCTGCATTCACATGAATGCACTATCACATCTGTGTCAATCAGAACTACACCACAATGTGTTACTGTCCCAATGCTACTCTCTGCTTACAGGAGCTCAGATGCTATCGCCCTGACGTTTCTGTTCTCGTGTATTCAGTTTGCTCAGTGGTGAACCTAAGCCTGCTTGGCATTTCACAGCAGCAACATCTTTGAGATTTCATGATTATGTATATATCAGCTTCGTCACAGTCCATTGACAACGAAAATTAATGCTATTTTCCATGTGGTCTACCACAAACGGACATACACGGTATAGGATCGAGTTCCGCTCGCTGTTCCATGCATCGCGCTAGGTTGTCACATGCTTATGGAATTCCGACAAGCAAGACTACACTAACGTCATGGAATTGATAATTGTTATGCGTTATTTCGGTTTAGTATTCTTCCATTTGAGCCAGAGTTGTATGTCGGACTGGGCTTTTCAGGTCAGGCTGGGTTTCGGGCCGGGTTCGGGCTTAAGTTTGTCAAAAAGTTTCGGGCCGATTTCAGGTTTGCATACTAAACTTTTTTATAATATTCAGAGTAACGATTTTTTTCGTTCGTGAAGTAGATACGTTGTGCTAACCGGGGTGACTTCTGTGAGTTAAGTGACTGTGACTTTTCTTCAGTGAATTCTATTTGCAAACACAGCTCAGTTCTTTTGTTCTCTGCTCGGATTAGTCACACACTCCTTTTGTGAAGGCGACAGCGGTGAGGAAATTAGCAATCGATGACATTGCTTCGAAGAGATCAATCACACATGCAAGTCTTGACTTCTTTCAAGATACGATGGCCTACAAACCGGCTTTTCATGCTTATAGCCCCGTATTAGATAGTTTCTTTTATATCTACAGCACCATCGTGGATAGTTTCGTGACAGTTTTATTTTTTCTTGAGAAACATTAAGTTCAGCAGAACTATCGTTGACTAACAAGCTAAGTTCGCTCCTTTGGTCAAGGTGTGATAAACCCGTGCACTTGCAGCAATATCCGTACACTACATTTTTTGATACTCCGCAGTTGCGCTTATCTTGACTCACTCCGTAAAAAATTGCTTCCGGGCCTAAATCCGGTTTAAAAATGAATACCAAGCTTGAGCCAGGTTCGGGCTTGTGATTTCGGGCTCGGTCCGGGTTCGGCTTGAAAATTATGCCCGTTTACAAATCTGATTTGAGCATTCCGAGTTCCGGAGTGGCCATCAAGTTGTAGACATTCGCTTGTGGCTTTTTATCAGCTTGTTGCACTTCGTTATCAAGCTTACAGCTATAATACTCTACATATTTTGCGTCGGTCAGTGCGAAAATGCTATCTGTACGAAGGCTTACCACATCTGTAAATAGTTCACCACGAACGTCCTGTTCCATTTACGACCATATCAGCGCAGTTTCGTAGTCCAATACAATGAAGAGTTTGGAATTAAAAATATAAGACAAGTTCCGAAAGAGTCATAATTCCTAACATTTTTTGTATTAATTCTTAACATTTTTTACATGAAAACTCAAAGACAGCTAGCATTCAGTATGGCGCTAACTACCGTAAATGAAACACTTCATATAGTTGCGATCGGAATGCCCGAGCGGCACGTGCAAAGCTTCGCACTGTGGCAGCAAGCAACAACAGAGATCATGCGCCGCAATCACTCTGTTATTGCTTGTTCGCGCCACATATATGTGATGTTGTTCTTCGCGTACATTCCGTTCGTGGTGAACCGCGCATTTCAGCGAAACGCCAGCGGCGTGGTTGCAACAATATACATGATAGGGAAGGATTGAATTGGTCGAAAAAATTCTGGAAAACTGTTGTTGAGAGAAACTCTGAAAACACATTTAAGCCTTCACAAAATAGCGTGTCATATGGTTTACAAAACCTAATCTAAAAGCAAAAGCTAGTATTTTTGTAAATGTTTGAAATTTTGGTTTTATTTGTAATGAACGAAAAGCACATTTGGTGTGAAATCAACAACAATGAGGTTGAAAACAAATTAGGTTTTCGTGTCTTGAACGTTTCGTACTCAACCTACTGCTAATTAGTTCTGCCATGTGGATAAATACAGTACGTCTGTTTCGCATGACAAGGTTTCGCATTATTTTGTGCGTCCGCGAATATGCCCACCTAATTTTTTTGTGCATCTTTTGCTAAAAAACGGATTTGCAAGTTTATTCAATGGTTATTTTATTTCTGAGCTACAGATGGTCCAAAATATTTTGCAATACATTAGCAAACATTTATCATCAAATGATGTTTCATAGGTAAACTCAAAGGCATTATTTTTCAGTTGATTTTGAATTGTGATACCACTTGAAATGCATCATCGGTTCAATGTAATAATTTGCATGTTATCTTTCTCGGTCTTAATTTTTATCAAATCCTTCTGCTGTTTCAAAATTGATTTTTGATTTCAAAGGGTTTTGCGAAAAAACCATCGAGCCTTACCCTTTCAAGCCCGTTTTCAACGCAACTTTTCCAGCAACAACAGTTGGCTTTTCAGCCTACACCGTCGAGAATTGTTCTATTGGCACAGCCAGCAGTAAGTGTTTCAGCACAATGCTTTGAAATTGCGTTACCATTGTTCCTGACATAATTGGTTTTTGCATCACAAAAACAATTAAAAGATCTAGGTTTGAAGCAAGCTTTCAAGGAACCAGTCTACTTGACTCTGTTTCTTCACTTTTCGATGTGCACATACCTGTATTCAAGTAACTACGAAGGCGACGAAGTTGAAATAATCAGCATTGTTTTTAAATAAGAAATCGATTTCACCTGAGACTACGCATCTTCGGTACGGAAATCTTTTTGAAATAGAAAAATATTTGTGGTCATTGATTGTGCCTAATGCCATCTTGGATTTTGTTAAGTGCTACATATTTTCTTCATTCAGGAAATAATTCTAATTGAATATGGAAATTGTGCATATGTTAAACCGTAACTTACGTTGTTTAGGTGGAAAACCGTATGGAATTAAATTATGTAAAAGTGCTGGAGTTTGGACGAACTCAATCTGGTTATCTTCGTGCAATACAAGCCTTGAGGTAATAGGAGATGTTCTTTTAGCAAAAACAGAAAACATGGTGAAATTGTGAAATTATCTGTTTTCGAGTTTACGATAATACTTTAAAAAATAATACCTTCTAGGTTTGTTCATTGAATGCGGCGATTGATAACGTTTTACATTCAGTATCAATTTAGATTTCGCTGTATATTAGCCAAAATAACATATGTTTTTCCATTAGGAACGCACATCCGTATTTACCGGAAACACATAATGCTTACTCCGAAATACATTATGCCAAACCTTTCAAACGAAAATTACTAAACTATCAACAACGTTTTTTCACCAAGCGTTGTACAACACAATGCACTATAACCAAACTCAAACGTACTGCAAATTTGCAGTGCGGATCAGAACGGATGTTGATGAAATAAACTTCAAAATAGAAAAACAATTACTGAAAATCTTTTGTAGTAATGATTTGTTGGTGAATTCTAAAGTTTTTTCATATTAAAAAAATCCGTAAGGTTAAGAAGTTGCTGTTAGCAAAACCGAGATGTATTGCGGAAACTTCTTTTCTGTGTGAAATGGTATTTTGTGGAAATTTTCAAAAAAATCGGTTGCCTCTTTCTCACATCATCGTTTGAAATTTGTGGCCCTTATCAAAACCAAATGATGTGGAATTAAAAACGACTTAGGGACCTTTCTCAATTTCCACGTGGAATGCTATCTGAACAATGCACGGAATTTTTTTCTGAGCATCGAATTTGCACAAAGATACGGGGTCCATGCACAAGCGATTAAAAAGATAGTGCGTTCTGGTACGTCGTAGAGAGGCATACTTTGAAATAGTTAAAAAACTTCACCGATACGCATGAGCGTTCGCAGGGGGGTAAAACGGGCTTTTGCCCCCCCCCCTTGGAAATGGAGACTAAGAACGAAAAATTTCTAGAAAAGCTGAAATCAGCAGTTCAATTCTGATCAATTGATTTAATTGTTGTAATGGCAGTTTATTCACCAGTATGACACTCACAGTGCACGCAAGCCAGGTTCACTGTTTTGCTGTTATGCACTGATGAGCCGGCAGTTCATTCCTGTCCGTTCCTATGCTTGCAGAGTCAGGTAATTAAATTTGCTAGCGGCTTGTTCTGCTGTAGGTTCTTATTACAACTGCCGGGGTTTTAAGTCTTCCTTACCTGATGTGCAAAAATTGTTAAATGATTACCAGATTATTTTTCTTCAAGAGACCTGGCTGGCAAAGCAGCAACTTGATAATTCATCCTGTTTAGGTGTGTCACATTTT
>JGI24021J15306_10000864_pt1 | contig 26778 bp, 18 predicted proteins | sample Ectturendosymbi1_FD_15306 | JGI IMG/M metagenome (IMG submission 15306) | reverse complement strand
GCTTTCAGAAAATTCAATCTCTTATAAATGGGGCTTACCTGTGCATCATAGTTACTGAACGTCATATTGCGCAAAATGTTATTTTGTTTCACATAGATTGGTTTTAAATGTGACGTGGTTGCAGACCCCCAAGCTGTAACGCAGTATCTTAAATGTGTGTATGCAAAACTATAGTATAGTAATTTGAGCGTGTTTAACGGTAAAAGGTTTCTCTTGACATAACAGAGACAGCAAATATATGCTGTAACAATCGATTGCCAGGCTGTATCGTGTGTACACTTAAACGACTGATGCACAGCGGCTGACGAAGGCTGTTTGAAACAGAGCGAAGTATTTACAGTTAAAGGTGAACAATGTCAATCGTTCGTGTGCGTGACTGCGCAATCATCAGAGCTATCAAATCGTTCGTGTGCGTGACTGCACAAATCATCAGAGCTATCGGTTATCAGGTAGAGCTATCGGCAAAACTTGTCAGTTTAAAATTTTACTATGCGGCTTGAAAGTCTAGTTTGAGTGTGCTTCTCAGCTATTTGGTAGATGGCAACAGTGCCTTTAAAGTTGTTGATTTCAAAAGACGATTTGCGAGGATTTTAGTTTCACCATCGTTTTCCGTAATTAGTTTTGTTCACAATGATTGGCTAGCTTCGTGTATCAAGAATGAAGTCTCGGTTTGCTGGGTGCATTGTGAAGTTTATGCTTGCAATGAAATGTACTTTTCCATTAGACCAGGGTTTCTTAACCTGGGGTGCTGAAATCAATTTCAGGGGGTGCTGGGGAAGGTCACATATGTGGCGGTCAAAGGTAAAAGGAATGCGTTTAGACAAAGGTGTTAGCCAATGGTAGGGGGTGCTGGACTGCTTAGGCGTGACCAAAAGGGGTGCTGAAGTAGAAAAAGGTTAAGAAACGCTACATTAGACAATGTCGATCTACTGCAGGGGTGGGGAACGTATTCACTATCACGGGCCGCATGAGTTGTGCATTATCGGTGGCGGGCCACAAAATCAATTAATTTTCTCCTAAAATTCTACCTTTATCTAACTATGACTAAGAGTGACTTTTCTTGACTTACTATTTGTAAGTACCTGCTTATCATAAAGCTTCGTTTTGACGCGGTGTTGTACTCTAACTTGGGTAACAAAAATTCTGATGCGGGCCGTATTAAATGTTCACACGGGCCGCAGGTTCTCCACCCCTGATCTACTGTATTGTTTCTTTGTAATAATATTGCGAAAATCGATTGGCGCCTCAAGAATCTCAAAAGTGAAAATAGCAATGAGCATCTGCACCAGATAATGGCGTTATACTACGGGCAGGCAAACTGCTTAACTAGCGGTTCGAATTGAATTACACTAAAATTTGTCGACAAACCGGATGTAGAGCAGATGGATGGATTATTACTATAAAAGTGTAAAACAGTATCAAGTAAGCAAACGCTATGACAAAAAATGTTTTGTCCTTAAAACAAGTACGTCATTTACAACAAAGGTTTTTGTCCTTCAGTCTGCCCACACACGTCACACGCGCAGGTCAAGACAAGCAATTCTAGCATCTCCTCTGCCATCTTCAAAAGGTTCGGAAATGCAGTTTTCATTAATACTCCTAAAAACAGAACCTTGCTAGCCTTGGCCAATTGAATGATAAAGCCTGCCTTGCTTGACTCGCAATTAGTCGGTGACAAAATGCTTTGACTCTTGAATCGCAATTCGTCGGCGAAAAAACTTGCTGATTTTGTGAATTAGCCGCCAACCTCTGAGCAGTAGCCTCCCGTCGTTTCATAGACTCTGCTAGTTTAGTTTCGTGCTTCATAGCAAACGAGGGGTGATCTTGTATTCTTGTAAATCGTAACACTTTGCATACCATGCATACAAGCATTGATCAGACTTCAGTGATAAAATGGTTTGCTGTCCGCTCCTTACGAAACACTCGGCTTCCTGTCTGTCAGTGGCGCCAGAGGCTTCTTTGCAAAAATCACGAGATTCACAAACAATCACTAGATTTGAAAAAGTCAAGTTTTATGCACTTCATCACCCAAAAACCTTTGTATCATTTGCAAGTTTGTTAAAATAGGTCGTGCTGAAGCCTGAAAAGTCTTATACCAGCAGTCTTCAGGCTTCTTTCATGCAGATCAATCAACCTTACCTTTGAATCATACATTTCTGCGGCAATGTTCCTGTAAAGAAATGAAAATTAAGGTCATAGGTAACATAGCAGCAATAAACAGCACACAGATAAACAATAAACTGAGGTCAGAAAAACACATCTGCAATTGATGCGAACCACATTATTTCTTTTCAATCTGTACAAAAATTAACTTTATGATTGTGTTGGCGTCAAATACCAAAAAAACCTAAATTTGAAAATCCTGACCTGGAAACACGAATAAAACCGTAGTCCGGCGTCAAGCGAAATTTCAGACTTGCGAAATTTCTGACTTCACGCCATGTGCACATGCACAAAGTAATACTGTATTCTACACATCAAATACGTTGAGAAAACTGATGATTAGTAGGGCTTAGGGATTCGTGTTTAGGTAAGTGTGTCGGGACAGGGTTTGGCTCAGGGTTAGAAAAAGAAAAATAATTGAGGTCTAAGACTTAAGTCCAAAATTTTCAGTTACTTGTTCACGTATTATGGCTTGTTGTGGGTACCTGACATGTAACCAAAATGTTTCAATTTACACAACACACATCAGAAAAGTAATTGTCAAACTTCTTTTTTAATCCTGACAAGCAAAATAACTGACAAGCAATAACAGGTCAGAAATTTCGCAGAGGTCAGAAATATCGCTTGACACCGGATCCGATCTGGTTTGTTCAAAATGTGCTTGACTCTCGCCGGATTCGAGTCCTGAAATCCGGACCCTGTACACCTCTGCCGTACCGCGCCTCAAGAATTGTCGATCGGTTTGCAGTGCGCGTTGTACTAGGAAATATGGGCGTCGAAAGGGGGGTTAAGACCCGTCTGGATTTTGAAATTTGATATTTTCTTACTAATTTTTAGCAGAAAAACTTTTTTCTCTTAGTTTAGAGTTGGTAAAATGAAATTTCATCACCGTTGGTCCCACTGGAAAACTGTTTTTGGCCATCACCTGGAAAAATTGCGGAAATTATAAAAATCGCTGAAAAGTATTAAAGGTTCCTAGATTTTATTTATATAGTTTGGGCAAGTTCAGCGGGTCTCAATGTAGCCCAGCCGTAGTTTTCCCTTACCTACGTTAGGCAATGAATTACGCAGCGTGTTTTGGAAAGAAAACAGTGGTCTTCAATTCGCTATATTTGGAAGACCGGGAGAAAACTGTAGTTTTGCCATTTTGCTCATTATTTGTAATACTACAGTATGTCAAAGGTTTAAGTCGGTTTCAAAGATCTTGGTTTGTGAAAGAGGTTCCCACTTCAAGTTCTATAAAGCAAATTGTAATACAAGTTGCTTCGTAGTGTATAGTTTTGGCTTCTGGTCAGTTTAGTTGTTCATTGTTTTGCAACACATCACAGTTGGCTGTAGCAGAACCTAGAAAAAATGGTGACCGTTCTTTTTTTATGTTGGTAAGCACCAGTTTTGTTTACGCCGTTACTTTGTGAAGGTGCAATCACAACCCTTGTTTCAATTCAGTTGGTATGGCAATAAATGTTTACTTAACGCATTAAAACTTGGTATTTTCTGAAATTCTTATGTTGCTGCCTGTTGCAAAACTTCGCCAAAGGGGTTTATCCAAGAAGATATATTTTAATGATCTTGAGAGCAGTACATGTCACCAGATTATATATTTTTTTGCTCTGACTCGGACCTTGTATAGGAACGAGTTGAACCTTCAGAAGTTCAAAATGTCTTTGATCGTGAGTTCTTGGAAAAAGTAAAATTCTTTTTTAAATGAACGTTGTGATTGTTTTGAAACAACCATGACTAATGCAAAAGTCAGGATTCATTGAACTTACGCGTAAGGAATGATTCATCGTATCCTTCCAGTGGAACAAACGTGATGGGAACTTTGTTTTTTCTACCGCTGCGTGAGCAGCCGGCACTTGGGTCAAGGCCTCCTGGAAAAAGGCCTTGACTTTTCTAGGAGGCCTTGCGTGATTACGCAAGAACTGGCCTCGTGCGTGCGACGGCATGCCTTTGTGTTGTCGACCATTCGTAATGCTCGGGCTGGCGCGACGCTAACCTAACGGTCTACAAAATTGATTGTGTTTCGGCACGGCAAGTCACTTTTGGTTACGGTTGACTGAATTTCTCGTGTTGTTTCTGAGCGCGGTGTAGTGACAGCCCACTACAGAAGAGCTTAGCAGCTGTAAGCAGCATTGGCCTTTTTTCGTTTGCGTGAGGTGGGTGGCGAGAGTTGTCATGTGTGTAATTACGTCGTTTCCGAACGACTTAATCGTGTAAAGAGTAGTTCAAACAGCGAGCCCGCAAGAGTTTATCTTTCAGAGAACTTGCTTCTATTCCCCATTGGCAGGTGTTTTCCTGCCGTTGGCGCTTAGAAGTTGCTGATTGTAGACAAGACAAGATAAGTATTTCAGGGCACAATATCATATTTGTGCAGTGTAAACAAGAGTAGGGAGGAGAGATTCATGTTCGCAAAGCTCGACTGAAAGCAGTCAGGTTTAATAAAATGGCTTTGCCTTGGCGTAGGGTTTTTAAAAGTTTTTTTTAAGGCGTTTTAGGGACCCGATTCGGGTCCCTAGAATTGAAAATCGCGTCTCTAGAATCAGCGAAAACTGTCACCGGGTCCCTAGAATCAGAGAAAATCGGGTCCCTAGAATCAGAGGGTCCCTACAGGTCCATACCGGGTACCTAACATTTTCCTTAAAAAAACTGCCTTGACGGTACCTGTCTATGTGGCTGTAAACATCCTGAGAGTATGTGTAATTGAGGTTTAAAAGCATCGACGATCGTGTACTTGTTTCAATGATCTGATTTAACGTGCATTTTGACTGAGTGCATGCTAAAACGCTCAATTGCAGCGTCAGTGTCATGTTTGTTTTGTCATGTTCGCAGCTGGTAACTTATAGCCGTACAGGAAAACTATTTGTGATTCACTTATCAGGTCTACTGAAAAAATAAGTGAGTGATTTGTTCACAAGGTTTTTGTGATGTTACGCTACAGTGATACTCTATTATAACCACGGCTTCTATTGCCAGTGCTCGTCCAACGAAACCTGCTCTCTGTGGTATATTTGACAAAGACTCTGCAGAGTTTATGAGATATTTAGAAACATGACCCTGAGTTGATTTCAGAAAACTTTGTTTTTTTTGCAATGAACACACCACTGAACAAGAGCTTAAGCATACAAATGCTTCAGACGTCGGAGTGGTCAGCGGCGGTCCGAAAAATGTAGCTGGTCCTGCATCAAAACAGTTCTTTTCATAGAGCACTTGGCGCAGTTCTTTCCTCGGCACTGCCCCTAACATTTGCGTTGCCTCTTTTTGCTTTAACTTTTGAGCAGAATCGAAAAGTAATTTTTTGCTGATTCATAAAACGCAGTAAACTCAGTATCCACTTTCATCTTCTAACTTGTCGAGCTGACAACACTGTTCTACTTTAACTTACAAAAAGAAAATTATCCCCAAACAGTGGAAACACTGAAAAATCAACCGCTGCTGTTCCGTGATTTGTACTTGGCTTCCACATGATGTTGTATAGTTCTTCAAGCACACTTTGTCTTTAGTCTACAGTTAACAGGGAACCGAGATACTTTTGCCTAATGCTCGTAGTTTGACCTCCGAAAAAATCTAGCTGGTCCTGCATCAAGAAGTGCAAAATATCTTTTCCGTCTCAAGATATCCACACAATTTATGCAGGTTACGCGAGCAGTCATTCCCCGAAACCAGGCAAAAGGATGACGGACGTAACTGGCGCCATGGCTTCAATGAAGATCGCAACGCATGGGACAGTGAAGCCTGCGAGTGGTTTCAACGCCGAAGCTGACTCGCAGACCTTGAGGAAAGCTATGAAGGGCATGGGTAAGGTCTTGAATGACGGCAGTTTAACGAGGCTTTGCTCTTAAAAACTTCGATTCACTGGCCGCAGCATTTTATTGGCTCATAAGAGGTGATAGAGTTTTGGGTAAATCTGGGCCGCTGAATCCGAAAATGATGACATTAGCTTTTCAAAAATTGGCTCTAGTTTTTGGAATAAATCTTAATCATCTTTTGCACGTATTAATATGTCGTGCATCCCTTACAGATCATATTATGTACCTAAGTGAAAAGAGGTTCTAGTTGCTTAACAATGGTTTTAACAAGGTGAACGATTTGTTTCGTTTTATATCAGTTCTCAGAATGCAATATTTTTAAAAGAGAATCGTGCAACAGAAAAATATTAGACGTAGTCCGCATATATGCACATGTTGCACACAAGTTAAACTTAAGAAGAGTTATACAAGCTATGAAAACGCAATAGGTTATGCCATTGACATTTAACACCGTTACAAATGCAGCGAAATATTTCATACACTGTCCACAGAAAAATATGTCGAAGTTGAATTTAGTTCATCTCATGAAAAGTTCTCTTTATGTATGATTAGGTTTGTGTCTTTACTGAGCACAACAACGCATAAGGGTTCAACAGTAATCTGACATTATGTGACGGCCATCAATTATGTTGCAAAACACGAAGTGATCTTCTCCACACTAGTAAAAATTAAGTACTTCATCTCTGCGACGGTAGGATGTTATGTTTGTCTTGGAATCAAGAATTCCCGTGTTCATTATTTTAGACTACAAGCCATTTTAAGCGTGTTTGCAAGCTTGCAGCTGCAGCAGGTGCCATGTCTGTTTCTTTTTCTTTCCGTTGCTTCAGACAACTTATCATTTGAAACAAGGTCTGGCAATGAAGTGAAAACAGGGGCAGGTACTTCACTACAATGTGGCACTCTAACAAACTCTGTATCAGGATAATAACACGACATCTTTTCTTTCTGTAACAGTTCCATCCTACCATCCGGGCGTCAGAAGGGAGGCAGGGGGTCCTTGGCCCTCCTGGATTTTGAAATTTGCAACAGAAAAATGTTATTTTCTTAGTTTCGAGCGGGAAAAAACAAATTTCACCACTTTCGGTCCCTCCCTAAAAAATTTTTGGAAAAATCCACAAGTGGCCCCCCTCTGGAAAAAAATCCTCCTGACGCCCATGCCTGCCATGTCCACCATGTTAAACTAGCAATCGTCGTGGGGGTTCTGGGGCTTTCGCCAAACCATAGGCACATCGAACCTCATTGCTTTCACTTTTCCTTGGTACACAAACGAAAGATGTAGTTACAATTCTTCCACACTTTGTGGGAGCCCATGGCTTATCTTGATCCTCGGTTTCATGCCGAAGTAGGCTTAGTGTGCTCTTTTGCCGTAATCATGTACATTGTACCGTACATTAAAGCGTTGCTCTTTTCTCACATATTCACCACAAATGTAACAGAATACATCTAGATCGTATCGAAGGCACTTACGGTTTGAACTCACAACTGCAACGCTATCTGGTCTAAATGCAGTCCGTAACAGAAAAAGAGTAAACATTGACAAATTTCTAATAAAAGTGCATTTGTGACCGGTGACTAGCGTACTTACCAACTTAGCAATCTTATCAACATAAAGTTACATCCTTATGGTCGTGTTTTCAAGCTATTTACCTTGTTTTAAATCGCTAAAATGTTAATAATGCAACAGAGCCTGTCGTGCTTGACACGACGACAATGGCCCTCCTACCTTGCTTGCAATCTGTATACAGCGAACTTTAGGCCAGCCTGTTGGTTCCAACTCCCAATGTATTGAATGGAAGGCTACTACTATTGACTTGCAACTTGCTGACTTTCACCTTATGCACTTGCATTTTGCTGCTACTATCAAGATACACCGTGCATTTTGAGCAATTGTTATATCACTGTTGAGTACTTCCTCAACCACTGCTTTATTTCGTACAGCAATAGGCCAACATTCCGGGTAGAAAGAGTTGACTGAACATATTTTGAGGAGTCAATTTGAAGGGGCCTTACAAATATGTGATATTCAATATCTCAAAAACCAGAGCCACTTCAGTAAAACTAAGTGCATTTTCGGATTTAGTGACACAGGTTTACTCTAAAAACTATCCAATATTTGAAAGATTTTGTAAAAAAATTCGCAGTGATCTCATCCATTAAACATAAAGAGTTTCAGAGATAATAAATTTGCTGCTCCCTCATGATGCGCACCGGCCTGACTACTAAATCCGACTTATTTTGTTTAAATTGCCCACGTCGTCGTGCCGCGTATGCAAAGATATTTACTCATCGGTCTTCGTTATTCCGATTTCAGCTGTGCTGACAAACACCGACTCCATCGCACACTGTCCAGTTTTCAATCGAAACGCGCATTTTGATGTGACAATCGTGCTTTTCGTTTTTAAAGCATCTTACCATGATTATCCGAAACTAAGTTAATTTCACTATTTTCACTCCAAAATAAGCACTAAGGTTTGTTTTCAAAAAGGAACTTTTTTTCATGTACTTCACAAAAATCTGCATTAAGAGAAATTTTACAAAAATTTATACAATTCATTTGCAGCAGAGGTTGCCAGTTTTTATCCGTCTATATCAGGCTTGTTTTGTGGTTTGTGCATCAATCGTCCTGGAAAATGGTGGTGGGTCGTATTTTCGGTAAACATGATACGGTATCTGCTTTTCTTTATAAGGCGTACGAAGGAGTGCAGAATGAGAGTTACGTGTTTGATAAAATCGACGTGAACATTGCAGCAATACGCTACGCTTACACATCCCGCGTATTTTGGCCCGCGTTCGCAATCCGCCCCACACGCACTTATCAATAATGCATTTGAACATCCTGTTCAGCGTGTGTCAGTTAAGCGCTGCGCCGGTTGCTGTAGCAATCCATGCTTCCATCTTGGGCTTATCGTGTGAATCAATAAACATTAAGGCTGTCTCTTCAGCAATTGCGCGTATTATTGTGCGAATGGCTGGGTGAAACTGTTGCGGTTTGGGTCATGTCTTAAACGCGGGTCGCTGGAAAAATGCCGACAAAGGAAACAGGTCATTTTTGCGGCCAAATTATGAAAATTTAGCCGTTTTCAGATGTGGTTTGGCCGCAAATATATCGTTTGGCCCTTTTGCCTTGATTGAATAGTTTCGAAAATTTGGGCTAATTTGCATGCCATATCCCATTCCAAAAAAATTTAAATATTCAAAATATTCCAAGAAAGATTGGTCAGAAGTTGTTCGGTTTAACGACTATCAAGTCGCGGAGTAGGCTAGACCGAATTGGATTTAGAAATCAAAATCTGGTCAGTAACTTGCTAAATTGTGTAAACGATAATATTTGTGTATAAATATACGTAGCAGCCACGTTTGACCTTAAACACGAAAAGCTTTGGTCGTTTGAGAGTTCGCCTAGCCATTGCGCTGATGACTTACCAACCCTGCCTCAACCTGTTGGTGAGGTCCTGGAAATAGCTCACTTAGGCGGTCTCTTTTATTCTAGCTTTTCGTAAGTGAATGCTAGATCCTTTTAGCCTGTGAAGATTTGGACAATTTCACTTTCAGTGCATTTGTTTGACTTGTTCACACTGTTATTTATATAATGATTGTAACCTGCGAGACAAGAAGGTCCTTGATTTTGAACTCTTTTCCCGTATTAAAACAAATTACTTTTTTAGACCTGGAAATGCTGGGTGAGTTCTGTTTGGTTAAAGTTCCGATGCAAATCTGAAATTTTCAGTAAAAAAGGACCTTCGTGACAGAAGCTTTCTTTTTAGCCAAGTTTTCAGACGTTGTCGTGTCTTCAGTTAACGTCGGGTTTGCTACACTTTTGTTACTATTTGAGAAGTACCGCTGTCAGTACCCATGTTCAACAAACAACGTCTTAAGACGCATGCGCTTCTGTTCACCGTTAGATTTCATGTTGCAAGTGTCTATTTTTGATAATTCTTCTTTTCCAAAGTTGATGGCCTCGTCGTTTTCACTAATCTTTGGCGATGGAATGTTTCTTTAAACTTACCAAACTTGCTTAATAATGTCGAACAAATCAGGAGATCTCATAAGCCAGGGAATTGAAAACTTTTTGAGAAACATTTGATCATGATTGCAGAAATGAATTTCATATTTACTCAAGTTTTTCGGTCGTTTTGCCTATTAGCCGTCGCAGGAGTTACAACAATCGTCCTCTTCGGTAGTTCGGCTGCTGAGTAGTTCCCACCAAGACACTGCTCAGTCCTTCACGACTGCGTGTGATGAAATCATTGTGGACTTGACGTTACATGGGAAACGTTAGCATCACGTTGGAAAGTTTTGCCACTTGTTTTTTATCTTTTTTCTTGTTTTTCTCGTGCCTTAGCATACAATTCTGGAGCCAAGTGAAATAGTGGTGGACGTTCGGTTTCGAGGTTTAATCAGGGTTGATGTAATTGGACCCGACCAAAAAAAACCCACCCAGGTTTTTTCAAAAAAAGCCCACTTGAAAAACCCAATAAAACCCACCAAAAGCCACTCTATAGTAAAATCTACTATTAAGTACAAAATAAAATAAGCAACACACTTGCACAGTTAACTGTATTTTTTTAATGAATCAAACAAAACGAACAGCAACGAAATGTGAAGGAATGGAAGAAAAGAGAAGAATAATTCCAACAGTTTGAGTAAATTCTAATGGTAATCTTCTTCAGCTCTGTAAAATCGGTATATTTTGACCAATATTTCTGCCTTCCCTGCACCCAACCTGTTTCTGATGTTGGACCATACCAAACCATATGTTGAAAAAATACACTCTGTGGATGCTAAAATAGCAGGGCATGAACATAAACTTGACATGAAGCTGCAGAAATTGTGTGGGCGTGGCTTTTCTCTGTTTTGTGTGCATGGTTCTTGTCAAGCCCCACCACCTTGATGGAACACTGCGAAAACAAAGATGGGGTACATTTTTACCCTCAATTTTCAATGCCATAATAGGTATAGCAAGTTATTACTGCATTGTGTAATTCTGAAAATGGTGATATTGCATGATGCAATAAAAACAATTCAGAAATGGGGTTTTTGTGTTTTTCTTAAAAGAACAAAAACATGTTTCTTTTAAAAAAAACAAAAAAAAAACGTTTTTTTAACCCAGGTGGGTTGGGTTTTCAAAAAAACGGGTTTTTCTTAACCCTGGTTTAACAAACAGTTTTGCCACCCTGATCTGAGCCAAACGTTATGACCTTTACAACGGCGCAGTTCATCGCTTGAAAACGCACAAGCTGCTGCCCACAGGTTCGACACATGCGTTTGCCGATCGACAAGATGCGCTTGATGCCTTGAGATATTGTTGTTGCATGATCTAACACCGGCTGCGCCAATGCAAAAGTACCACGCAAAATAACGATGATACATCCCCTCGCGTTTAATTTTGTAGTAAGTGATTCATATTTGTCTTGGTGACAGTATCCTGTGCCGAGGTGGGGCAAAATGAGGCGTTCAGCCACTGAAAACAAGATGACGTGGTCTTTTGTTATTGGAGTAAGTGTTTCATACTTGGCTTGGTGACAGTATACTGTGCCGAGTTGGGACAAAACAGTGCGTTAAAATCAGCCACTAAAAACAAAATGACATGACCTTGGAGGTGGACAACAGGACAGGATCCAGCATTTTTTAAACTTCACTGTGCATTGTAGGAACTGATGAAAAAGCGATAATAAACATCATCGGCTACCGCAGCAATGGTCAACGGCAAGAGCTGAAAACAAGCTACAAACAGTCGTTCGGTCGGGTAAGTTTGCTTCATGTATGTCTCTCACTGTTTATGTTCAAATGCCCAAAAAGTTAAGTTTTGGTTGGTTTGCGGTTTTTGGGCTCGAGCATCGGTCGCTTTTCCTGTGAAGTAGTCTGGTGCAGACCAACCGACAAAGTGTTATTTTTTAAAAAGGTCATGCAGATAAAGGGTTTCACCACTGTTACTCTGAAATATCAGGAAAATTTGTGCAGGGTTCCTACGCAGTCTTGAAAAGTATGGAAATAATTTGTCATTTTCCAGTCTGAAAAGTCGGGAAAAATTTTCTTTTTGGGTCTGTTAGCATGGAAAAATAAAATAAATTTCCAGACTTGATCTTTTGACGTACATCATAATATTTTATTCAAGATTGATATAATTTTATTTACATGGTGTTAAATATCACAGTGCCTTTATTTGACCTGGGCAGGTCATACGGAAATGTTAGGTCTGGAAAAGGTCTTGAAAAAGTCTGTAAATTTGTTTTCAAAATTGCGTAGGAACCCTGTTCATGTAATCATTGGAAGAAAAATATAAGCCTTGTATAGTAGTATCATAGTTGTTACGGCTAAAACAGCCTGAAAAAATGTAACGGCCAGCAAAAGACTGATGATCAAGTATGCTGCTGCGATCCAAAGCAGTCAATATGCGCTTCACCAGTTCTACATAGAAGGGCTAGAGAACAAAAAATATTTAAAAATTAATCACATAGGTTACGAGTGGTTCCTGGCATGTGATGTGTAGAAAAAAAACTGCTTTGAAATTTACTTTTCACGATGTTTTACCAACTCGCGTTGCCCACTGTGTTGAAGTTTTAGAACTTGTTTCTTGATTTTGTAGCAAACAGTTTGAACATGAATGTTTCGCTTGCCCGTGCGTGCGCGAAAACGCAACAACTCGATTGACGCGTCCATTTGAGCAGCAAGGCGATTGTTTCTGGTCCTGCCTTTTCTGCTGACAAAAGTGGGGCTGACGTTGCACTGTTCACGAATAAATCTGATCGTGCTTTGTTTGAAAACGTGTTTGGTAATTGTTAATCGTTAACGGGACACTTTACGATCCTGATTACGTTATCTTGGCGATCTCTTTCCTTTTGATGATTACTGCACTATGCGTGAAAACAACGTTTTCTGATACATCTGCAAGAGTGCGACATTTTCAAGTGTCCGTTGGCAGTGAGCTGAGACTCAGCACTAAGTTTAATGGCAACTCTGCTTACAACACTTTCTTTTTACAGCAATAAGGGCAATGTTTTAAGCAATATTTCGAATTTGGGTTATGGGTCATTGCAAATTATGTGGTCCTGCACCTGTTTTGACAATCCGTGCTACCGCTAGGAAATCATGCAAACTTAACTGGGACGTCGTTGTTCTGCTTGCTTGGTTAAAAGACGGGTGTAACCGTGAGATGAACGTGACCTGTATTTACTCAAGCCTCACTATCTCTTCGAACCTTTGGTCGATTGCGTCTCGTGACCCATTGTGTGTTCCACGTGACCTTGAAAGCGCTTCCTTAATTGCGCACGCTGAAGTGTTTGCGTACTGCTAAGCCGTTTGTTTTGTTGCAGGACTTGGTGAAAGATCTCAAGTCAGAGCTTGGTGGCAACTTTGAAGAACTGGCCCTGGCGCTGATGATGAAACCCCGAGAGTTCGACGCTTATTGCCTTAAAAAGGCCATGGCCGGCGCCGGCACGACGGAGTCGGTGAGTTCGTTTGCCACCACTGCGGCGTGCGCAGTTTCAAAACACGTTGTAATGCTCAAAAGAAAGCAGCTTCCTTGCTAGCTGACGTTTCGTGATTGATGAGCAGTGAGCATTTCAGTTACTAATTTGCGTTACTCTCGCTAACAAAACCTTCCGCGTCCTTCTACTCGACAGATGGTGTCGTAGTGAGATGTTTGTCACTATAACCTTTTGATATCACAGTTTCACACCCTGAAGATGCAACTTGTGAGACGGTTTCCGATGGGGTTTCATTGCACTTTTGCTATTCTTGGCAAAATGCGACACTTTCGGAGACATAGCGAACAACCTACATTTTCTGCTGCTTGAATGCATTAGTTATATGATTTTTCTTGGTCGCGTTGGTTGACCCAATCCATTCATTATTTCTCTCCTGGCGGCAAAACCCGCCACGAACGTTTAGATCCTACTGCACATTAATTTGAACTTGTGCTCCCATCGCAAATGTCTCTTCATCTTGTATATTCTTTTTAGCGCGCATCAAAGATGAACATGGATTTGGATTTAAACCCTGCGGATTTTCCATTTTTTATGGATTTGTATTTCATAATTTGTGCTTAACTGGATTTTGATTGGATTTGATAATTTTGTTTTGAACTTCTCCGCAACTGGGAGTTCATTTAATCTGTTAAGTTGATTCAGTTGATTGTTCATCATTTTTGTTGAAATCTCGAGCAGCCATGTCCAACCGGAATTGCTTACTGAGCCAAAAATTATGTCATTATCTTAACCAGGGACGCACAATGACTGACTTCCTAATTGCAATGGTAACGACTGTTTAGCATCTTTACCCACTCCGTAAATGTGATGTCATAGGAAAGTTTAGTGCCAATGGAGCAAGGATGAAATCAAAAAACTAGTAAAAAGTTTTTCACAAAGATTTCAGTGGACATACGGAAATCTCCCAGCACACCGGTAGCCTACAGACGTGATAAAGCGGCACTGAGGACCACTGCATCAAAATGTCAAATTTAAGATTATCAAAATAGGGACACGTTGTCACTGACAACTTGCCTACATATGTAGGCTCTTATACCACAGCGAAAACCTAAACTGGGCCGCATGCGGCCCGAAGGCCGCGGGTTAGACATAGCTGATCTAGAGCCTTGAGTATAAACAGTGATACAGGGCCGCTCTCGTATGTATCACGTCATCAAAGTTACAGAATTGATGTGCATTTCATTGATTCAGTCCTTTTCTTGACTCACAATTATCATACGTACAGTAATACCTACTACCTCGTAACATTTAGCATAGTTCATCATTATTTATATGCGTAGCCTAGTGCTAATGAGTCGTTTGTGCCTGTTAAGCTTTCTGGTTTCGAATCTTCCACGCTATAACTGAGCTTATTGCATTGCTGCTAATAGCCATTACTTTAAGTCCTTGAAGTCTTTGAAGTGTCAACTGTTATGGTGTTGTGACCCAAAGATAGAGCATAAGTTAACTTGAAATAGTTTTCAAGCTATTTTTTTGTTTTCGATTCAAGCCTAATAACAGTGGTAGAATTTTGGATTTAACCCTGCTCAGGTAACCTTGAAAATACTCAACAAGTCAGGTAACGGTGGGTGTAATGCGACCCCCATTTTCTTAATGTGGTCCCGGGACGCGTGGCATCCGGTATTTCCATACCAAACTATTTTTTTGCTTCCATATGTCCATTGTTAATCACTCTCGCAACAAAACTTTATCTACGCTGCGAAACATACATATCATACAAATTTTATGCAGGGTACCACCAAAAAAGAGACTTTTTAAAGGGGATATTTTGTTTGTGCGTAGAAAACGTCATGCAGGTGTTAGATCCGTTTTTTTTTAATATAAAGTCTTGGTGTAGGAAGATTCTTTACATACAAGGTATCGGTGGTCATATCTGGCCAAATAAATTTTGCACTTAAAATTGCATTGAAATGTTGACTTAGTAAGGTGTCCGAAATTTGATACATATCAGGTAACCATGGGTGGCATGGTACCCGTATACCCCCTAAATAGGCTTTCAGGGATATTTTTGCAAAATAACTCTGGCACCATTACATTAGCCTGTGAAAATCAGGAAAAGTCATGGAAGCACAGGTTTCTAACATTTATGTATAAAATAAAATCAACAAAAAAACGAAAAGGTGGGGCGTCAGCCGCAACCCTGGTTACCTGAGCAGGGTTTTTAACAAGATTTAGATTTTAAAACTGTCAGTTTTTGGATTTGGATTGGATTTTGAAATAAAATTGTTGGATCGGATTTGGATTTGAAAAACATAAATCCGTTCATCTCTGACGCGCATGCGCCTTGTGCGGCGAGATCTACAATAACTGCTGTGCTTGTTTTCATCACAGACCCTAATAGAAATCATGAGCTCCCGCAGCAATGCAGAGATCAAGGAGATTCGCGAGTTGTACAAAAAGCATTACGGCAAAGAACTAGAGAAAGCGCTGATAAGCGAGACCAGCGGATACTTTGGGAAGTTCCTTGTGTCGCTGAACAATGTAAGTGATGCTGATTGCTTGGCGGCGTGTTTTCGAGGTTTTACTCCAAGTCTTACGTTGTTTGCATGAACGAAAATTTGTCAAATTTACATGGCGTAACACTTCAAACAAGGTGTGGGAAAACGCAGAAGCAACACTGCTTATTTGCATTTATTGGCATACAACTCTTTCACGGTGATCACGCTTGCTGGAATTGAGAGAGAGAACCACCATTTGTCGAGAGCGTCCTATTTTAACCTGGTGGAAGTACGTTTGCTGGAGGGCTTTTGATTTGGGGTTGGGTGGCAAAATAAACTGTAACAAGGAGTCGAAGAAACAAAATTGACACGCGGAATATATTGGGATCCCGACAGATTTTCATTAAATGCGTTAGTCATTCCACTCGAAGTCTTGACTGAGGTATTCGCACAATGATTCGAACGCAACACCGCAAGAATCGTTGAGCATGGTTACACTTCTCAGCGGACGTTTGAGCTTCTATGTCGCTTATGCAGGCCGCAAGGGACGAATCGAACTATGTGGACGTTGGGAAAGCTCGTCAAGACGCCGAAGCGTTGTATAAAGCAGGCGAGAAGAAGCTGGGAACGGACGAAGCGACATTCAATCGTATCATGGCTTCTAGAAGCTTCCCACAGCTTCGCGCTACTTTCGACGAGTACCACAAGGTGTGGTTGCACTAATAGTTGCTGTAAGAGCAGTTATCATCGTCATGTTTGAATGTTGCGACTAAAATGCACTCTCAGTATAGAGTTCAAGTAACCATGGTCTCCACAAAAGCGACGCAGCCGAATCGACCAGAATTTTTTTTGAATGTAGGAAGTCGATTTCACGTATCACTACGCATCCTCAGTCCTGAAATCTTAGTCATAATGAAAATGAACTGTGCAGCGCCGGTTATATGTTGTCTGTGTGGTTTCTTCCGCTTTGATCAAAGCTCTGGGGGGAACGAATTCGTTGTGGTTCCCCGAGTGGGCCGGGTTTTAACACCTTCGGCCACCTTTGGCGCGCAGATCGCCAACCGCGACATAATCAAGTCCCTGCAAGGCGAGTTCTCGGGCGACATCGAGGACGCGATGTGTTCGATCGTCGACATCGCCCGCGACACGCCGGCGTACTTCGCCAAGCGGCTCTACAGATCGATGAAGGGAATCGGAACGGACGACTCGGCGCTGATACGAGTTGTCGTTTCACGAAGCGAGGTGAGCCGATGAAAAGTGGGCGTCGCACAGGTTCTCGTACAGCAAATATTTGCACTATGGCTCTGTGTTGGTTGCACGTGCGTGCGCCGTTATCTTCTTGCGTTGTACCGAAAGCTTTTGCTCTTATTTCCTGCAGGCCCGTCGCCAGGATTTCGCAGCAATGGGGACAAAAAACACAAATGGGGCCACATTTTTTATGTACAATCTTGGATGTATGCAGCAACGGGGCGGCCAAACATGAAATGGGGGGCGGGTACCACTGCCCCCCCTCTGGCGACGCCCCTGATTTCCTGTGCTTGTCGATTGTTGTTAGTGCAAATGCAGTGTTCACTAACAAAAAAGGTCAACGCACTCTGAATGTGTAGAATCGTTGCTGCGGCAATCCGTTCCGATAGTTGGAGCGTAATTTTTTTTACGGCCGCACGTTAAACAAACGTTAATTGAAGTTAGTGGCGGTTGTGTTTTAAATATTTATTCGTCAACGATCCACTTTGCACCAAGCATGGCGCATCTCTCTGTGCAGGTGGATATGGTGGAGGTCAAGGAGAGGTTCCATTCCATGTTCAAGCAGCCTCTCAGCAAGTTCATCAGCGACGACACCAGCGGAGATTACAAGAAGCTCTTGCTTGCAATTGTCGGTAGTTAAACGACGAGTTACGCACTTAATCATCGTCCCGAGCATGAATTCTGTCTTTATATAACTCACGTTACTCATTTTACAACGAACACAGGGAATTTGCGTATTACTGATTTGCTTTGTTACGTTGTGTTGCCTTGGACGTCAATTAGCACTAACAATGATAGTACTTAAGTTTCTTAATAAACGCGACCTGACTTTTTTATCGCATTTCAAAGCTCCTTAGTTCGGCTGCTTTTTCATACATTCTTTTACGCAAAGGTTTGCTTATGGACTCAGCGCTACCTTTGCTGTTTAGACCAAAGTACCCCACAATCGACGTCTGTTACGAAAAAATGACATAAAACGTACTTCTTGTTGATAGCGAGGTGAAAGGCTCTGATTGTACATAATGCACTCGTTTAACATGAGCCTTGCGCCCGCCAGTGTTTTACGTACATTCGAAACGTTTTCGTGTTTATACTTGCCTGGTGCGGAGCCAGAGCGTTGGAAGCTGGAAACACTTATACCCTTCGCTCTGCTTGAAATCATCATTATTTTTCGTTGCGCAGAAAGTGGCTGCAACTGTAGATCCAGAAATTCCTGAGTTGAGAACTGACATTCGTCTAATCCAGTGATTCCCAACCTTTTTTGCCAATGCCCCACATAATCACCTCTAAAATCCTGATTGTCTCCATGCGGTTATATGTAAATCTTATGATTTGAAAAAGTGAGCTCCGTTTCAGTTAATAAGCTTAAAACACCAACGCCGTGGTTTAAACATGCTTCAAAACAACATAGCATCCATGAAAAATAAAAATGAAATAAAATATTAAACTCGAAAAGTTGGACCTAGACCTCGCCAGTTGGCCTCAATATCACCCATATAAATCAAATTGTCCCCTTTGAGGCGTACACCCCACAGTTGGCACTACTGGTCTAATCGCTCGCTAGGAATAGAGTGAGCAGGGCGGACATGTTTGCAACCTGGCAGTTGCCTTTTACAAAACTATATTTTTCAGACTGAGGCCTACCATTGAGCTTCTCAACGTGGTCCAGGTGGACCACCGGTGGTCCGCTTGAAATTTCTAGTGGCCCACAGAGAGTTCCATAAAGCCTTGATAAAACGTTCCTACAAAATATAACGTTTACTTTACAATAAATTTTGACAAGTTGTTCCAGTTTCGACTAGTTTTTCATGAGTCAGCATAGAAAAGTGGTCCATCGGATATTTTTTCAAAATAATGGACCTGGGACCAAAAAGGTTGAGAGCCACTGCTCTACAGGGTGAAAGCATTTGGTTTTGAAATTAGGGCTGAGGTCTGCTTGATTCTGATCACGTACCGTCTCGTCACTTTCTGCCTGTTGCAATGCCTTGCATCGTGTTTGGTCGGGTTGCCAAGTCAATTTACAGCAGTAACTCATGCAGTTGCACTGGCATTTTGTTTGTGAAAGTTTGCCGATTGCACTGGTCAGCAGCAAAATTTAAACGGTGATTGCAATACGTGCCCTTAAAAGTGTTTTTGACGCTGATTTAAAAAATGTCATCATTTTTTGTAGCACATCTAGTTTTTGAGATATCTGAATGTTTTGGTTAACCACAAACCTATGAACAACAGAAGGTAGCATTGTTTTGCATTATGACGTAACATAGAATAATAATTGATGTATTACCCCGACCTCCAGCGTCCCTGACTGTTATAATCTGTTCCGTATCATAATCAACTAACGCATTTAATCGATCGTAAGCCACTCTCGTGTGTAATCCGCATACAATGACCGTAAAAATAATGTAAGACACTTTTGAATCAAAGCAGCACCACTAAACGTTTCGCAAACCTACGATACCTAGCTCGTTGCCGCAAATTCACTAACAGCAAACAATATAATACCTTTGTTGGATTTTATTTTTAACCTGTGTCATCGTCATCAATAATCTCGTTAGTAACTTTCGTATCATGTCTTATACCCTGTGCGGCTACCATCCACTCGCACACTTTCATCTGCCATCACGAGGCTGTTGCCGAGCTCCTAGCTCTGCGTCAGAGGCAGGGACTGAGTGCTTTCTTCGCGAGTGTGTCGACACTGACTTACATGCAGGCGCGTCGAGACGCTGTTGTTCCCTGCGCGTGGCAAGTGACGGTTAGCAGCGTCACTGCTCCGTTTTCTGCTGTGCTCTGATCAGCTGACCAGGCTTAAAATTTGTCTGTTGCATAGTGGTAACCCTATTTTTACGTGGTACAGCCCGGTAACGAAGATCTTTTGAAAGTGTTGCTGCACATGCGTATCATTTCATCGGTTTATATGTTTTTACTCAGCGCCTTATATTGCTTTTGCAGTTCCGAACCGTTACTGTACGTATAATATTCTAATAAATGGTCACCCTTAGCCCGACAAGGTGTGCGTTGAATGAAGCCGCGATCGGAGGTCTCTGGGGAACAGTCGCGATCCCTAGTCCTGCATCTTCAAAAAGGTTAAGTGCAATACCTGCTTGTGGGTCCGACAACTTAAAAAGAAGTGTTCTTGGAAGACACGGAAAAAATGTGGTTACGCACTGATGGGACTCAAAAAGTTCCTCGGCCTACCTGAAAAGTAACCCCAACTTCGGCGGAAGTTTTTATCTTGGTGGCTGTTCAGATTAGAGTTGCTTCAAAGAATGTTATGAATTCAACTTGTTTGTGACTAAATGCTGCCACACACTCTTGTTCATCTTGCCAATAGGAATAAACTGAATAGAACGGGTCTTGGCTGATCACTGCTGTTGAGCCTACCAAATGCTTTTGTAAAACCAGCATTGCGAAACCGTCAGTTTTCGCATGTGTGTTGTGGCGACCTGTGCTTCCGATCTCTTGAGGGTACAAGATAGGATTGCAGTCGTATTTGAAGTCGCGTGCTGAAAACTGCGGAGATTAGGGCCGTTTGGATGTAGCATTTTATTCAATCATGGCGGATGTTTAGCAACCGTGATGTTTCCTGAATCAACTTCGTTTTAGTGTTTTTTAGCACGTTTAGATGGGAGTTGCACAAAACACAAGAGGTGCAGTAATGGTACATGATGCACTGAATCTGTTTTGCAACATGAAAAGAGGGTCACGCTGGCTTTACTTTTTGTTTTCAAGCTGTTGCAAGGTCTGATTTTGCTCTAACAAATAGGAGACATGAACTTTGTTTACGATGTCAATTGTCAGCGGCTAGCCTACTAATAATTACGATTTACAAAGTGTCGAATGTCAGCGACTGCTGCCCGGTTACGAAATCTCATCAAGATACCATGGTTCGCAAAGCGAGCTGTTTCTAATCTTATACTGAAGGTTTAAGGCAGGGATCTTAACCTTTTCTCTACCACGCCTTTAAGTAATTGTCCTTTGTTTCACGCCCCCCGACTTTAAATTAATAAACAAAAATGAAGATTTGTATGAAATGATTCACCTGTTGGGCAGGCATTTTCAGCTCTAGGGCAAATAGAATATTTGAGATAAACGTCGAATTTTGAAGATTAGCATGACAGTTCCTTACCTGAATTTCTGTGACTCCTGTAATTATCCCTTACCATCAATCGCAGCTTTTGTTTTGATTTGCTTGTGAGTTGCTGCAGTATTATAAAAAAATAAGCGTATGCACCAACGTGCAAAAAAGTCTTGTCCAAGTTCGGGTTTTCGAAAGATTTCCAGAATGTCAGGGATGCAGTGCTCTACAAAGTCGAAGAAACAAATCATTTTCACTTTGCGATTTGTTGAATTTTGAAATTGAAGTAAGTGTCTGCACCATTAATCTAGGAGTATGTAATATTTTTACGTTTGTTTGGGGAGGATATGTGTACGTTGATGCTGTTAGCCTGGGCACCTCTTTGCTTATGTAAAGCTTGCTTGCTGGAAACCTGCTGACCACCGAACCCGAAGCATCCGATTTTTTCATTACATTTCCGAAAATGTGAGTACTCGTCAATCCGAGCTGAACGAAACACTTCGTCAACAGGTGCTTTAAACTGAAACAACGCTTACGGGATTGTTTGATATGGTATGGTTTAATCTTGCATTTTTGTGACTCAAATCCCGAAATAACACGAAGCAGCAAGAGGAAATGCAATAACATTAAAGATCACTAGTTGATTATATAGTGACGAAAAAATATAAAAATTAAGAAATTTCACGTTTTGCAGCTTAGTAATCGTGTTCTAACATGTTGAATCACAAATGGTTGGCGAAAGACCACCTGGGTCAAGTTCTCAGCCAGCCCTGCTGATAACACAAACCAAATTTTAATTGAAGACGTTTTACAAGTAGTAATAAAAGCAATAAAAAGCATCAAATCAACGTCAGGTTAATGTAGGCTATGTATCTTGATGTAGGCTATGTATCTTCATTTACCGCCTTCATCCGTTCACTTTAAATGTCCGTTGAGTTTTACACCTTTTTTGCTTTCGATAGGGTGCCCAGATGCATTTCAGAGTGTTATCCTTCCGATGCAACTTTGCCCCGGGAATTGGTGTTCTTTCAAAGTCTTGACAAGAATTATTTTAACCCATTGGTAAACAAATGGAATTTATCAGCGCCGGATTTAAGGGGGGCCCGGGCCCAGGGTCCCCCACCATGTTCATGTGTTTAGCCCAGCTATGTCCAACCCAAATGGCTTACTGAGCCAAAAATTATGTCACTGTTTTGGCCAGGGCCGCACATTGAATGACATATTACTGAGGCCCGCACATTGAATGGCTTATTTTGATCTTAGCAAGCTAAATTTAGCTTAAGCTAATGTACCGAAAGCATTCGAATCCAAACTGCAATGGTAACAGACGTAATAAAGTGGCACTGAGGACCACCTGCATTAAAATGTCAAATTTAAAGTTGTCAAAATAAGGACAAATTGTCAGTATGTGGGATACTTTTACTACAGTGAAAACCTAAACTGGGCCGCACAAAACCTTCGACTTGGCCGCGTGCGGGGCGCCAGCCGCGGGTCGGACATAGTTGGTTAAGCCATTTGTACGACTTGTGCGTGCCTTGTTATTCATTTTTATTAGCGAGGAAAGTTTGTAGACGCAAATCATAGGTCGTCCAGACGGCAGTATTTCACTTGTGTATCATTTGATATTGTGACGAAACAGCTATTACTCTTATTGCTTCCCTGAAAGGCCGTCAGGTTGTAGTGTGGCCATTTTAATTGATTTGCGGCTAAATCTAGCAGGATTTTCTCATTGTTAGCTGTAAAATTTTCTATATAGGAGTTAGCTGTTTTTCTAGCAGGATTTTAAAAACCGCTTGGTAGGTTCAGCAGGAAACAAATTCCTGACCAAAAATGTATTTCAACAGTTTTTCGAGATGAGCACGTTTACCTTTTTACATCAAAAAAGTAGTTACGACACTTTGCATTGGGCAAAATCAGGACTAGTGTTGAGGCATTGGACAAAAAGGGTCCCCAACAATTGGATCCACCACTGGTCTGAACCGTTTCAGTCTGAGTCTTTTGGTCTGGCCGATTCGGTCTGGCCGTTTCGGTCTGGGCCGTTTCGGTCACGGGACAATTCTGTACATCAATGGTCTTCAACCTTTTTTGTTCAATCACCCCCTACAGGAACGTTGCTTAAAAATCGCCCCACTTATGATTTTAGTGTTTTCTAAAATATTATTTTTATTTTGAAAATAATTCAATGTTAATGAAATATAAGCGGGCGATCTAGTTAGCAAACAAACGAACAAACACACAAAACAAATGCATTTGCATTTGTAGAAAAAATGTTATTATTTTCCAAAAACAGGCGGTTCCAACAAGGGTTGCGGAGTTGGAAGAATCCGGAGGTTTTTGGGTGGAGTCGGATTTCTAAGAACACTAGAAGTCGGAGTCGTCTTTTTTATCCGACAGTCAAAATCCGACTCCGACAGTCCAATTTAACCATTTTTCACATCACACTCCTAAGTTAGGAAGCCCAACTCGTGTCTGTTGAAATGGTACAAGTTCTTTTAAAACCAATGTTGAAACAGAATTCTTGCTGTGCACCACGGCTTTCATTGACTGTTAGTTGCTACAAAGTTGTTGACAGCCAAACTTCATTCACTCCGAAAATTTGGGAAGCTAAGAGCTGGAGTCGGACATTTTACCTCCAACTTTACAACCCTAGTTCCAACTACTGTGAACTTTGCCCCTGGCCTTTTATCTGTAAGGTTTTTTTTAAAGCAGTTTGCAAGTTGGTCAGCTTAAGTTGTATGGTGTTTCCTCAGGTCCTGTTCATGTCAAGACGATTGCGTTATTTATTGCGCATGTGCAGTACTAGGTTGAAACCTTGCTCAGCAATATGCGGTGTGGGAAACGTCAGTAGTAATAAAACCTTAACTTTTCCCCAAACTTCCGGAAAATGCTCACTGCACTTGATCCAAAAATTTGACCATCCTTGTTAATAAAATATGGCACAGCTTTATCGTCGCTGTGGAAGTCGATGAAAAGTTCTTGGATGTGGAATCGCATTCGCTTATATTAGTTATCCGGCAAAAAAGTAGCTCACCCAGTCACTTTATACGCAATCCAACTTTCGGCGTGATCTCTACAACAGAATGTCTTTTTAGCAAGTCTCAAACTACAGGTGGCGAAAACGATTTTTTGGAATTCTTAGTTTAGCAAACTGGGGGTGGTTGGACTTGCTTGCCGGTTTAAGTTACCCCTTACCCAGCCTAATTTTCTGTTATACTCTGTCATTAGTAAGATGAACACAGTGCAGCTATGTCCACAAGCACAGCAAAACTTTTCACGATGTATATGGCAATGTAAAGGAAAGGACTCTCAAGAGTTAGGATCATATTTAGTAAGTTCAATTAATCCATTGCGTTTACCCACCATTGCTGGTGAACCATCGGTTGGAACATTGACGAGTTTTAAGAGGCACATGGGTAATTGTTAAAGCTTCGTCGAGTGCACTTTTAGCTGCGATTCCACGAGTCGTTTTTCTCAGTCTCACCAAGTCCAGCAATACCTCTTTAGCGATCATATCAGATGAAATATATTGAACAAATGCTGCCATGTTGCGGATAACTGGTGTAGAAGGCGGGTTGCAGGGGGTAAAACTGCACCCTCAAAAGTTTTAATTTGGTGAAAATCCGGGCAAAATCTCATTCAATCCGGGCAAAATCCTCTAAAATCCGGGCAATATCTCTGAGAACCGTCTAAAACTCCCTGAAAATCTGAGCAAAAATGGCGCCCAACATGTTTTGATTTGAAAATAATGGCGCCCAAATTGACGTGAAAAGCTTTTTTTGGAGATCACATGGCGCCCGAATTAAGAGTTTTTTTTGGAGGTCACTTCATTTGAAGTATTTTTCAGGCACTTTTGGCAGGTTCCGGGCAAAATTCCTTCTAACCCCCAAAAATTTGCTTGCTCCTACACCTATGTTGCGTATTATCTTAAGTATCAGTTGATTCATCAAGAGCCAAACGAAATGCAAGGGAACTTTTCAAACCATGTTGCACAGTAACTTCAACATCTGCACTGTACTGGGATATGCGCCATTGTATAGTTCGGCGTGAACATGGCATTTTTTCTATTAACCGCTGAAACTTTTTGTTGTTGGGTTTCAGCACTGCCACAACATCAGCTGCATTCTTTTTCATAGATTCACAATCGATGGTCGCTTTGCACTAAGCAAGGTGGGGATGAAATTTTCGTTTTTCAATTTTCTTTGAAATTTAATTACAATTAGTTACATGTTCAAATCGGTTTACCAGCAAAATCTCCTATGGGGCCTTATTGTGAAATATTAGCAGCACTGGTTGTGTTTCACCAATCCACTTCTGCCAAAAATTACTGACATTGCTAATAGCCATACTTATAACAATTGAAAGCTCTGTGTTTTCCGTGAAATTTCGAGAAATCTGCCGATAGGGCACTGCTTTCATCTTTTTGCGATAATTCAAACTTGCACATATCTATATTCAAGTAAGTGCTGTCAAGAAGGGAGATAAGCAAGGAATCAATCAGCAGAGTTTTTGCTTTTCCTATTAAAAAATTTTGCTGAGTAATTCCTTGCTTATCCCCGTGGAGAGTACTTAGAGTCATACGTACGGATCGGTAGGCCTATCTCTTTCGCTGAATTGTTCGTAACTGTCTTTCGCTAACAGTCGCTAAATCATTCAGGGTAAACGCGCAGCTTGTGTTTTGCACTTTTGGGCGCATGTGCAAAACCTAGCTTTACTGCAGTCCAAGCCAAACGGAATCACCACTTTCACCGGCAGTGTTCCCTCTGAGAAGATTTGACACTGAGCAAATTTTTGTTTTAGCGCACATGAAATTGCGCGACCGTGCAGACACACAACCAGTGAAGCGTTTTAAGCGATGCGATATATATACAATATCGGATTTTGAATGTTGCAAGTGCGCGAGAATGAGATTTTACTGCGCACATGTTCTGGTGGTACTGCGCAAGTGCGCAGTTGCGCACCTCAGAGGGAACATAGTTCACTAGTACAGGGGTCCGCAAATAGTAAGTCGCGACACAAATTGGGGCGCAAGACCTTCCACTCTGGGTCATGAAATAATTTAAATTTGCATTTTAAATTTGTCATTCTCATTAGACAGAAGAAATACGGCCATTTAGGCCTACTGTTTTATGTGTTAAGTTTCATACAATTTTATGCATGAAAATTGCTACTGCCAATAGTAGGCCTCGTCCTAAAATTTATATTTAATTATAGAGCATTTTCCACAAAATTATATGCTCACGAAATGTTTGGGTCGCGAGAATTTTGAACCATTTTTTAGGGTCGCTCCAAAAAGTACTTGCGGGCCCCTGCACTAGTATTTAACAAGCTATTTAAACTGATTTACATTTTATATATTATCATTACCCGTTTAGTTCGTTCCAACTGGTTGCCAAACAATTTTTTAAGTAGGATTACTGCTGAGGGGTGCTATACCTATTTTGTTCTGGAGTGCAAGCTGTTCACTTAAACCGACATTTATTTTACGTTTTCTGCAGGGGAGAAAGAGGTTACGAAAAAGCCTGCGATTTGTGTACTCGTAACATTGCTAACAATAGCAACGG
>JGI24021J15306_10000863_pt1 | contig 26785 bp, 8 predicted proteins | sample Ectturendosymbi1_FD_15306 | JGI IMG/M metagenome (IMG submission 15306) | reverse complement strand
GCATTTTCTCCTTCTGCTATTTCAGTTATGCCGTAGTCTCAGGAACATATCCTTGGGTGGCCGTATCTTAGGCAAATCAAAAGTTATTATCACGGTTGGCTAAGTATGATGACGTCATCAGAGGGTCCCCAACCATAAACCCACCACTGCCTGTATCGCTGGGGCATGCTAGATACACCCAAATGCATCTGTGGCGCTGAGGAGCAATCGGCCATTCGTACAATATTCGACTGTGACATCCTTCGCCCTCCGAACTGCCTAGAAGGCCGCGGTCCCCTAACATTAACAACACTAAATGGCTTGAAGACCTTGTGGATTTTGTTTGAACCGCTGTTCACACGCAAAAAGAACGTTCCCCACATTTTTCTCTTTAGGTTTCGTAACATATTGGTTTCACACCAAGCTGTCCCCCTCACATTTTGCAACAAAATTGCACTTATGGTGCCACATATATATGTGTGTTGCTCTTCGCACACATCCCATTCGTGGTGAGTCGCACGTTCAACGCAACGCCAACTGAGAAATTACAACAACATCCACTCCTTTTTGCAACGAACCGCACCGATCGCACGTCTTTTTGTGAAGGTTGCACCTGGCACCACCTTCACATCCTGGTCACAGCACCANTTTGTTGCGGTCGAAAAGCATGAACTTCACACTGTGGCAGCAAACAGCAATAGAGTCACATGCGGCTCTCACTCTATTATTGCTTGTTCATGCCATATACAAAGGGGTGTTGCTCTTAACGCATCCTTGTTCACGGTGAATCGCACATTCAGTGCAATGCCAATCGAGAAGTTGCAATACTTGCAGCAAGGTTAGGCTAGACCAGTGTTTCCCAATCTTTTTTGGCTAGAGTCCCCTTTTCAGACTAACACATTCCTATCGCCCCCCTACCATGCCTAGCACACATATCAACACAATTTTTTCATATTGTATATTTGATATGTTTTGAAATGATTGAAACAAGAATGCCGCATTTCACTGTAAAACTTAATTTAGGAAATTAACTCATTAAGCAGTTGGCTACTGTTGGAGTTTATGATTTGGAAACTTTGAGTTCATGACGGGGCTCAATTTCGTTTGAGCAGCATTAAACTTGGAGGGTGGAGATTGCTGATTTGGCTCGAATGAGGTTAACATCATTCCCCTGCTATTGCAAATTAACTCCATTGAAGTCGTGAAGATATCTGTGGATTGTGAGTGACAGCCAAGATACTGAAGCTGTGACACCCTTTGACAGCCATCTTCTGTGTGCAGCAACAGGCGTACAAACACTCTTCATCATAATCCGAGTGCACCACATTGCCTAAACTTAGCAGAACACTTGTAAACACTTTGGTGTCCTTTGATCAATCCATTGATACTCTGCCACATTTTTAGTAAATTTTGAGTGCGAAGCAGTACAGGATTGACTTTAATCTGCAGATTTTAGAAGTGTCTGAACTTAACCGTGACACTTGCAGTCGTCCACTGACACTACCATCTCTCTCTCGCTGGATTTCCTTGGCGCTGCTCAAGCTAAAGTGCGTTCTGAAACACACTTCTGTTTTCCGGAATCTTTTCGATTCCCTTTAGGTAACTTATTCTTGTTAGCACCTAACACTATCTGTATAACATACAAATTGTTTTTCTACTTTCGAATTGAACTCGCAAAGGTTATTATTACATTTGTGGTCATTAAAACCACTCCATCCAAAATTAGCTCACGCTTGTGGTTACAGGTAGATTATAAGTGCAAGCGTGCATTCTCACATCTGACCGGTGATAGTCATTGTAACAAAACGGGCATCATTAAGTAGCAGTTTACCCGTGCCAAGAACTACAGCTGAGGAAAATTCCAGTCATAATCATTTCATTATAGAGGAGGACAGTTTTACAGTGCAGCTTACCATTAGTGATGGAAACTGCAGTTCATCAATGTATCTCCTAGCATTTCACCTCTGGTTTGTTTCCAAAACGTTAAGTTTTTGTTTACAAAATATATGCATATATGTTTGTTGATCATACCACTTTTTATGACATTTGGTCACTCAAAGTTAGTAAGACAATATAAATGTAATTATTAACTGGGTCTCCTATCGCCCCCCAACCGCCCATTTCTGCTTCACCGCCCACTTTGGGAACCACTGGGCTAGATTTTTAGAAATGACTGAGAGTGAAAGGGACAAGTAAAATGCAAACTCCTTTAACAAACACTTAGGTATGAATAACCTGCAATTAAACTGGCTGAAACAACATTGGGCACCATTTTCTAACTGATTGTGCGCCATTTTATAGCATATTGGGCACCATTTTCCAACTTATCAGGTGCCTTCTATAACATGTTGTGTGTCATTTCATAGTAAATAAGACATAGGAAAAATGTGAAATTTCATTTGACTTGACATTGACTCTAGCTGGCAAACCAATGACTCAAAGTGACTCGACAGTTCTTGTGATTTGACTCTGACTCGACCAAGTCATGACTCGACTCAAAAAAGATTAGATGACTCGACTCTGACTCGAAGGGCTTGTGGCTCTGACTCGGAAAAAATGACTCGCACACATCACTGAGATAGTGACAAAAATTTTGGCTCAGTAAGCAATTTCGCTTGGACATAGCTGTCCTAATCCCTCAAAATACTAGAATGCAGCAAGATTTAATTCAAAATCCAATTCCATTTTCATCTCTGGTCAATTTATGAGCACGTGAAAAACAAGGAAGTACATTCGTTGCAGCAGTGTTGGTCTTGACTAGGGGTCAGCAACAGAACCGTAAGTCGTCAGTAGGGGGGCTTTACGTTTGTGCGTGGGGCTTGACGTTTGTTCAGGGGGGCTTGACACTCAAATTTAAGAAAAAATTCATTGATTTGTGGTGTTTCATATTTTAATTTGGGGGGCTTTGTTTAGGGGGCTAAGCCCACCAAAATACCTTGAGGCGATGGGACTGGTCTGCAATCTTTCCCTAGTCGCGGGCTAAAAACAAAGTTTGCGAAGTTTGATGGGCTGTACTAATTTTCCGCCAACAATTCCGTTACCTTTGCTGTTTAAAATGTTGTTAAAACCATGGAATTTGAATTAGATTAACTCCTGATTTTCACAGTTTCCTAACGAAAGCACAAAATACGACATAGGCCTGCAGTACGTTTACAGTGCGGTTTTTCATAAGCAATTACTTATAAGTATGCAATAAAAGATGTTGCAAGGAGGAAAGATTCATAAAATCTGATACCAATAGGCGGGTCATGCAATTACTACCATTTGTAAAGGGTCTGCAGGCCGGAAGATTTTGCTTGGCAGGCAGGATCCGGCCCCCGGGACGTAGGTTGCTAACCCCTAGTCTAGACTATAGATGCATGGAAATGACTGAGAGTGAAGGAGAGAGGTAAAATGGAAACTGTTTTCTCAAGAAACTTAGAACTGAATAACCTGGAATCAAAATCACTAAACAAGTTTGGGCACCATCTTTTAGGCAGTTGGGCATCTCAGCTCGTTGCGCATCATTTTTTAGGTCGTTGTGTACTATTTTTTGGCTTTTTATTCACCATTATGTAGTTCGCTGGGCATCAATTTGTAGTAAAAAAATCATAGGGTCAGTGTTAAATTTGATTTGACTCCACATTGACTCGAGCTTGCAAACCAATGACTAGAAGTGACTTGACAGTTCTTGTGGCTCGACTCTAAAAATTTTAGATTACCATGACTCCAAGGGGTTGTGACTCCGACTCGTCGAAGATGACTCGTGAACATCACTATTTTGCAGAGGTATGGTATGGTTTAATCATGCATTTTTGTGACTCAAATCACGAAATAACACAAAGCAGCAAGAGGAAATACAATGACATCAAAGATCACTAGTTGATTATATAGTGATGAAAAAATATATAAAATAAGAAATTTCACGTTTCGCAGCTTAGTAATCGTGTTCTAACATGCTGAATCACAAAAGGTTGGCGAAAGACCACCTGGGTCAAGTTCTCAGCCAGCCCTGCTGCTAACATAAACCAAATTTTAATTGAAGACGTTTCACAAGTAGTAATAAAAGTAATAAAAAGCGTCAAATCAACGTCAGATGAAATAAGCATAAAAACAACAAAAAACGTTGGGGAAAAGCATGCCTACGTACGGGGGTTGGGTGAGCAACTATAGAGGTATATCGAAGGGAAAATAGTGGCATCAGCGCAATATTACAGAATGTGACAAAAATATAAAACGAAGATCAACAGGAAGTCTAGCAAGATAGCAGGACTTTTTTTATACTTTTTGCCAAATGAATAAGGCGAAGATGATTTCAATTTTTCCGGAATGTTAGACCAAATTTTAGGACCAATATACTTTAGAGAAAGCTGACCCAGGGATGTGTTCATTCTGGGTAAATGATATTTTTGCAGAGAAGCAAGTCTTGTTTGATATTTGTGGACTGATGCAATCTCAAAAAAGTGGTCATCAAATAAATTAGGTAATCCACCATTATAAAAGAAGTACAGAGATGAGCACGGATCAGGACTGGTCAGGACTGAAGCCAATTTTGGTCGGATAAGAACTGGGTCCGACTGAGAAAATGCTTGTTGATTTGATGTGATTATTGTAACTACATCAACAATTTTAGTTGTAATGTGATTTCACAGATTTGTTAAATGGTAGTGTGTATTATGCCATCAATGGCAAAAGCTCTGCTGGGACTATTTGGTATTCGAACTGCATGCACCTTTGTCCAGACTTCATACATAACGTTGAGTTCGTATTACTAGTTGCAACGTGAACGTACGTAATCGAGGTGTTAGCGTCTATGCCTGCTGTGCGAGTGTTCAGTGGTTCTGCTCTCACCTATTACTTTGGCTTAGCTGGTAGAGATTACAACGGGAGTGCTTTTCATGGAGGCTACTTTTCCAAAAAGTTTCGGGTTTAGGTTTATGGGTTAACATTTAGGGTGTAGGTTTAGAGTTTACATTTAGGGCTTAGTTTTAGGGTCTAGCTTTTGGGTTTCGGTTTTGGGTTTAGGTTTTCGGTTTAAGTTTATGTTTTGGGTTTATGTTTTTGGTTCAGGTTTTGAGTTTAGGTTCTTGGGTTAGGTTGTTTTTTTTCGTCCCTATTCTTTGAACACTATAATCGCATTTTACTTTGTGAATGAGTGCTCTAACATCGTAGTGTTTGTTTGATTGATGGCGCGTCATGTCACAATGCATTCGTATTTTACCTGGACTTGCCCAGTTTAGGAATTGGCGCCCTACGAATTTGTCTGTAACCCTGTGGTTCTGTCTTCAACGCAGTTGCAAAAAGTGTCTGTAACTCTGTGATTCCGGCGGCTCCAATGTAAAACGTTCTGTTTTGTGTATTTTTATCGACCCACGTTATGCAGAGTGTGTGTGCTTATACAACTATGGACTTCGTGTCTGCTCACAAACAAATAAATAAATTAAATCTTGTGACTTAACTCTGACTCGGCCAAGTCGTGACTCGAAAAAATTTTAGATGACTCTGGCTCTCGACTTTGACTCGACAAATATGACTCACGCACATCACTGTTAACTGGTGACCATTTTGTTTTCAGTTTCATTCTACGCTTTTCAAAAATGCATTTTTGGTTGCAGTTTTTGCACTGTAATCAATATTTTTGTGAAAAGACTTTTTGCTACTGATTTTCACACTTTTCAATATTTAAAATGGTTATCACAGTCGTAGCTCAAGTTACTGTTAGCCTATGTCACTGTTTTGGCTGGGTCAGAATTTAAAATGTTGTTTTCACATTGTTGTTATTGCTGATTTGAATCATACTGTCATAATCTTCGTAAATATTTGATTGAATGGATTTTGAGTTTGAAGCTGTGCTTTCATGACTCAGCTTTCTTTTGCATTACCATGTCATTCCTCGTTTTTGGTCACTGCTGCATTAGATTGTGGAGGACGACAATTATTATGGTGAAGTAAGCTTTCAATGTGTTACGGTTGTTTTTTATATTTGCTGTGCATTTTTTGATAAGAATGAGTAAAACTGATGACAAATACAGTATATCAAAACTAATGTAAATCACATATACTGAGAGTCGTCACGCCCGACTGATCACTGTAGTTGCCATAGCTGGAAGGTGACGCTGTAGACCATAATCTTGGGGTTTACTTCTCGAGTCCCATGGTTATTGGTTGTATCACTTCTGTTACCCCAGACTTTCCGTGATGAAAATATAGTTAACACGTTTGCGAAATGCCTATTTTGAAGTTGCCAATTGTTCACAAGTTTGGAATCATTTCTCAAAGGTTGGTAGAAGTCTGGACCTTGGGCTAGAGTGCACTGAAGTCCCAGGGCAGATCTGACCTGAGATCAACAAGCTGAAGAAAATCCATGGTTTTTGAGTTAGGCTACGTAGCTTAGTTGTTAGTGTGTTTTTACTTCCTGGCCTTTTGTAGTTGATTTACCAACGATATTTTTCATTTTTTACCTGTCAAAAGTGTACTTCAGTTGTCATTCTGAGAATCTGTGCAATGTTTAAAACTGTTTCCTTTTTTTGGCAGTGTCTATTTTGCCGCCAAGATGCCAGCAGCAATAGGCTTGTCAGAAACGAAGTATATACAAAAGATAAACCCTAAAGGCAACCCTAACCTTAACCCCTAAACCTAACGCTAATCCCAAACCCTAATGCTCACCCCAAACCCTTACACTAACCCTAATGCTAACCCCTAAGCTTAACACTAACCCTAACCCAAATGCTAGCCCCTAACCCCAAACCCTAGTGCTAACCCCTAACACTAGCCCCAAACCCTAATGCTAACCCCTAAAGCTTACCCAAACCCTAATGTTAACCCCTAGTGCTAACCCCTTAGCCTAACGCTAACCCCAATGTTAAGTGCTAAACCCTACAGAACGGTAGCTGTAGCGCAAACACTAACCGAAGCCTAAACCTAACACCTAAGGGAAAAGTTTGAAAAAAGAAAAAAAAGAAAAGGGAAGTCACCAAAGTGAGAGTCGAACCAAAAAGCATTGTCATACCAAACTTGAAGCATAACCACTACACTACGAGCAGCATGCTAATTGCATGACAAACTGACCTTTTCATTCAAATTGCGTCATGCCACAAGAGTGAATGTTTGACTGGCGGCAGAATAGCACTAGCTGATCTGTTGCTGCCAGAATATTGACAGTAAAACAGACACTACCGGCAAAAAAGGCAGTGTCTATTTTGCCACCAAGATGGCAGGAGCAAAAGGCTTGGTAGAAATGAAGTAAATGTAACTAAAATATAAACCTACAACCTAACCTTAACCATAGCCCTAACCCTAACCTAACACTAAGCTAACACTAACCTAACCCAAAGCTAATGCTATCCTAACCCTAACCTAACAACCTTAACCCCTAAACGTAACACCTAAGCGGAGCCTGAAAAAAAGCAAAAACGAAAGTCGGCAAGGTGAGAGTTGAACCGAAAACCATTGGCATAGCAGCCGTAACACATAACTGTCACACCACGAGCAGGACAGCATTTTCCAGACAAAGTGACCTTTTTTTGGTATTGTGTCATGCCACGAGATCGAATCTTCAACTGGCGGCACAATAGCTCCAGCCCATCTGTTGCCGCCAGAATATCGCTGGTAAAATAGACACAACCTTCTTGTAAACGATGCAATTACCACAAGGAAAAATTCCAGAAGTAAAGAATAGAGAATGAATTTATCAAATCATGTCAACAAAATGGTGTGCTTTCTATGCATTCATCTCATGAACTTCAAAAAACTAGTCTGCAAATATTACCATGTCTTGATTCATTAATTGTAAACCTTGAAACTTGGTTCATGCATGATCTAATCTAAAGGCTAGTCATACTTGGTAGAATTTGATTTAAAAAATTGTTGCAGAATAAGATTTACCTAACTAAGTTAATAAGAGTTAATGAAATACTGAATATTTTCTCAAAATTGTATGGCGTATACCAACAAAATAGAATCTATCAAATGGCATTTTTGTTAGGTGTGTTACAAGGTGTTCACCTATTTGTAAGATATAGGTGTAGAAAGGATTCTGTGATAGAGTGTAATGTATTGCTATCTGATGATTTGCCATTAATATTTAAAACAGGTACATTTTTTTGGGTGTGGTGTCATGCTTAAGTTACAGAATTAGAAAATATTTTTGTGGCAGAAAACAGCATTACTTTGCTTAAAGTATGGCATTTAGGCCACAAACTACTCTTCCTACATGCTCATCTATCTATACATGTTCGATTAAAGCTGGAAAAAAATACTGAAATCACTGCGACGTATGATGTTTACTACTAACAATCTACAGTCAGACTTCGTTTGTCCGAACTTCGATTAACCAGAATACCCACTATCTGACATAAAACTGCTACAAACGGATTTCTCCCAATGCATTTTACCCCATTAATCCGGAAACCTTGCTGTCTGACTCCGACACGGAAATTTAGGAATGGATATGTCAAATCAATAGATAAAAAATCCGCTAAACCGGATTGCGCCAACTGTTACTTAGTTGTTTATTAAATCATAATGGTAGTGTGAAAATCAATTTTCTATGCACAATGAATGTAACAGGGGCACTGGCAGAATGTGCAGGACACAGTTCAGTCTCTTGTACAGTTTTTTTCACATTTAATCTCATTCTGAATGCATACTAGCTCACATACATGGATCTGCTAATAAACAAAAAAAACTATGAGTGTTTCATTTAGTCATGTACCNCATGCAGGCTGCATATTTGCTTAAGTTGACAATTCGTCTGAGTCTATAGTTTTTTCTGTTCCCCTTTGAGCATTCGCTTAGGCAAGTACTACTGTGCTGCACATTGTTACCTGTTTACATTGCTAACATTTGCTTTGAAAAGAATTTCGCTCTGTACACATTTGATTCCAATCTGGCCCATACCCAAATCTAAAGGTTTTGGGAGGCACAAAACATTTTTAGGGGGCAAGATTTTTGTTATTTTATTTTTAATGGAAAATTTTGTAGGCACAACAAATTTTGTAGGGGCAGAAAAAAATTAGGGGGGCATTGCCCAGAATGCCCCCCCATGCCTACGGGCCTGATTCCAATTATCTGGATAACTTGCTAAACCGACATTATTTGACAAAACAAAGTAGTCCGGATAAACGAGGTCTGACTGTGTTATGGTTAAGTACTGAAAGTTAATATTGCATGCGTTGCATAACCTCAACTATTTTCAGGTCACAACTTGGCATATTTTATTGCGTTTTTATAGTCAACGACTTGAACTACAACAAAGGCTACTTCGACAAGCTTATGATGAAGCAAAATCTTCAGGTCAATTACCTCAGACTCAAAGAAGTCCACTTGAACTATCTGAGCAGTTTGTTCACAAATATAATATTGCCGGACCAAAAGTAAAAGAAAAGCTTCATGATAAAGCAGAGAAAATGTTGCAAAGGTCAAAGGTGACATTATACTAAAATGTTTCATTTAGTTTTCACAAGCTCAGCAATTTTTCTTCTAAAGATTTCAAATTAAATGTTTCTTTCTTTCCTTTATAAACTAGCATTTCTGTTATAGAATAAATTAGTTAATGCTGCTTGAGTGTATTTCTGTTGCAAAACAATCTATCTTGAACATAGTTTGTTGTGTTGAGTTTGTTTTTGAACTTTTACAACTATTTTTCTTATTACAGGTTTTTTTGAGTTGATTTTAAGATTTGTTTTCTAAACATGAGTTTATATTAAACACTTGATTTCAACACTTTCAGTTATAGGTTGCATACCTTTATGTAATGCATCTGTATGGAACAGGAATGGGGCTATACCATTGTATTTCTGGCCAAAATTTGTAATTTCGGTACTGGTCGTAATCTTTTTCCCTTTAAATTTTGTAAATAATATACTGTATATAGCATATAAAGTGAAAAAGTAGATATGCAATTGAAGTGCTTCGTTGTACTTTGATTATGATGTGTTTTAGACAACTGGTGAAAATACGGATACATCACAAAGTCATCCTGGTGCCCAGTGCATTTTCCTAGGCAAAATACCCAGTTTTGAAAGTGTTTTGTTTCATATAGCATAAATCAACAGTGTATTATTAAACAAGTGCATCGTTGTTGCTAATATGTCCTTTTTTGTGCATTTGTTAATATAGTGTCAGTTGATAAAGTGTTGTTGATAAAGTATCCTTTTTAGTGCATTTGTTGGCAAAGTGTCACTTGATAAAATGTTGTTGATAAAGTGTCCTTTTTTTGTGCATTTGTGTTTTCATATTTGTAATCACAATCATATGTTTTTGCTACTCAATGTCCTTCATACAATCAACAACATATTTTGGATATATTTGGCATATTTAAACAGAGTTTTGTTTGAAATAGCGTCGCTGTGGGCTGTCAACATGTGGAGAAGGTGATCATGTGGATCTCCCAATGGGATGGTCAGAGCTTGCCATCTTGTCACAGTGTAAAGGAATGTTGCAAAACGGTTGGTTGTTGCTTTTTGTGTATTAGTAATGTTCAACATTCTTGCTTTTACTTGTCAAACCATTATTACTGACACAATTTTGTGTACGGGCATTCATATTTTTGCAATAAAGCTAAGGTTTATCAGTATTACATCCTTTTGAAGTTTTGCTTTTCACCAAACAAGATTTGGTGCATTTTAATCAGTTGGAAACCATTAAACACAAAATAGCTTCATCTCTGTAATGAAGCATGGTCATTAACACAACTAGGATAGGCTTCTCTCACCAACACTACACTTTTATAGATTTTGCCTAGAATGGTTTGTATTCAATATTTTTGTTAATGTTCTCAGGGCTCGTTTGCGGAGTTTCCTGAATATGTTTCTTATTACTAGGTAAGGATTATGTTTTGTCATCGTAGGTTCATGCATTAAACTCAGGTACTTATAATACCAGCCAAGTACACATACAGTTCACATCAAACACAGACACAATCTAACTGGTATAACAACAGCAGGGAACAGTGTTCAGCTACAACATACAGCATTGTCACTCTTTCTGAGCTTTGTTGCTTTGACAGCCTTTGCAGTGAAAAGTGCTTTTGGGTATTTGTGATTATGTTCAAACAGTATTTATATGTTGCTTCTTAGTGGTCAAATTCCAGTTTTTTGTGCCAAATATTACTTAGCAGTAAGATGGGATATTAATTTTTAGCAACAGTCCAACATGGTTTCGTTTTTTTTTCAATGCATTTGCACGTATTTATTTAACTATTTTTCCATTTTTCAGTTCAAGGTAAATCTCACCTTGGTGGTGGACATTTGCAAGTTAAGGTTCTTTTTATGAATAGACAAGCTGAGGCTAAAATTTATATTTTCCTCTTTCGTTTCTCAATTCAACTCTAAAAATTTTGTCCTGTTTTAGTGTTCTTTGTAAAAAAGTCCATGTGCTCATGTAGCTGTTGAAACTGATAAAAAACTGACTAAAAGCAATATGTTTACTCGATAGGATGTCCCAGGAAAAATAGCAATTTTTGCCAAGAGGTTGATTATGGTCAAAAATTTAATCTGCTACTGTCTTGAACTGCAAACTTTCCAGGATATAAGCTGTAGCTGTATGTATATGTTGAACTGGCGCTACAGGCTTGAGTTGTAAATAGGAAAATAAAGTCCTAACTGTAAACTTTGAATTGATTTAATTTCAAAATAACCCCAACTTACAAATGCTCTTTACAAAGATATGACTCATTTCTTATGGTGAAAGCAGAATTAGTCCAATATAGCTCATATGAATCTGTAAACAAATTAATGAAATTATGTCAACATGAGGGCACTGCACTAATTTCTTGATTGTATAATTGTTTTGCTTTTTTATTAAACTGATGCAACGTCTATGGTATTAGTGTGCTAAATTCACAGTTAATCAGTGTTTAACAATAAGATTGAATGTCAACTTCCCAAATCAGGATATGCTAAATATGACACTATTACATACATGATATCCCACACATAGGCGTAGCCAGGGGAGCCCAGGAAGCCATTGCCCCCCCAAAAATTTTAGAATATCCAGTCATTTTGTGCTTTGAGAGGTGGTATCCCATACAAACTACTGCTGCTAGCCTAAAATCAAGAACTTTGCCTTCGCCAGTTTTTTGGTACCCCCAAAATTTTGGGCTGGCTACGCTACTGATCTCACATGAATTTCTCCATATTACTGTAAAGGCTGTAAAAACAGCAATGCACAACTAGAGTTACAGTACTTTATGCTGTAAGCAGGTTTGCGGAGCCGGAGTTGCAAGGAGTCGGAGGTTTTTGGGTGGAGCCGGAGTCGGATTTTTTGTCCAACTCCGGATGCCCAATTGGATCATTTTTTACATCACATCCTTAAACTGGGAATTCCTGTTGAAATGGTACAGTTTCGTAAGAAACTTTTGTTGAAAAATAGATTTTTTGCTGTACACCACGATTTCCATTGATTTTAACAACCAAATTTCATTCCCTTTATGGTAAGGAGTCGGAGTGGGAAATTTTCGAAAGGTCTGAGTCGGAAGTTTTGGAAACGTCTGATATTTTGCCTCCGACTCCGCAACTCTGGCTGTAAGTGACCATAATTTCATCCAAGTTGTTTCAAACGGTTGAACTTATCTGTATGTGGTTAGTACTATGCATTTACGTGCTTGACTCTGACTCATGATCCATATCACAGAGGTTGATAACAACACAAAAACGTTTAATCATAAAACATCACAGCGTACTGTAGATGTTGCTTTCAGCTGGGACCACACTGCTACTTTTTAATGTGTAATTACGAAGAAACAGACCAGAGGTGTAGCAAGGAGGGGCTCTGGCGACTCCGTGCCCAGGGCAGCACCTTCTAGGGGGCGGCAATTTGTTGGTTAAAATTGATTTTTAAGAGTAGTTTAAAATTTTTAATTCTAAGTTATTATTTTTGAATATATTACTTTTTTAAAGTTTTAAAGTTCTAACTTTTTCGTTCTTGCGTTTACAAGACCTAGACTGGTATTAAACTAGGAAATGCTTTTGGGGAGTGACCAGACTTACGGTAATCGCAATCGGTCACTATCGATTATTCGTTTTTGAATAATCGTAATCGATTAAATTGACCAAAATGACATGGAATCGTAATCGATTGCATTAGCAGTTTAATCGCAATCGACGATTACTTTCGCGATTAAACTTGGAAGTCTTCACGCTACGTCACTGCGCGATAAATAGCGTTTTTACAAGCTGACTTTCCTCCATTATCATAGGTTCTTATGTCACGTCTGAAGCTATGTCATATTCGTGTGTGTGCACGTTAAATTCAGCTGGTCCAGCGGCAAGCACAGCGTTTGTAGTGAATTCTCAATTTGCTCTAGTGAGCTTTCCTGCTGGCGCCGGAAGTTCTTTAGTGAGTCTTGTGCAGGGGTCTCAAACTCACATTGCTCAGAGGGCCAAATGAGGACTTATAAAGTAACCCGAGAGCCGCATTATGACGCTGACGCAACAAAGCAGTAGCTGAATCTTACTGGAAACAGCTTTAACATCATATTTCCTGCGGAAGGTATCGTGAGTTATAGGCAAATCGTCTTCTATAGCCGTCTCTACATTTGTTTGAAAGGAACTTGTTCACTCGCTGGCCGAGCACTTTTAAACACCGGCGCATAAACTCAATAACTTGAATGCTAACTATTTGAAAATTCCCAATGAGCATTGCAGGCCGCACAAAATGTTCTCGCAGGCCGCGTGTTTAAGACCCGCAATCTTACATGTAACAACAAAAATAAGAGCTTCAGTTGAAAACGGGCAGACTCTTAAGCAATATCAGAGATAGCGGTAATTTACGAGGAGAGGTGTTGGTTTTGTTTATATATATTCCCGGTGGACCTATAAGTATAAGCGCTGCATTAAGCTATGTATGTAATTAATACCATAGGCGTACGGGAAGGAATTTTACTGGGGGGAATTTGGCCTGACAGTAACTTTTTTAGTTTAATCCAAATGGAGCCTGAAACCTCTTGTAAGTCTGTTCTATACAGTTGAATTCGTTTATAACGGCTTCGTCTGTAACGTCAATTCGCCAATAACGTTACATTTTGTTCGGTCCCGATGGCATCTTTTACATGCATTGCAATTCGCTTGTAACGTCTATTCGGCAATAACGTTCTTTATGCAATCCTCTAGAGGTGCCGTTATAGGCAAATTCTGTAGTTACCTTGCTTGTTAACTCAAGGGGGTGAAGTTCCTTGCATGTTGTGTTTTCCCAGACAAGCAACTCTACGGTAATTGCCTTTACTGATGCAAATATGTACGCAACTTCAATGGCGCAACGCAAAGGTTAAAAAGCAACGGTTCCGGATCAAAGGGTCTGACTCCCTGCACGTGCCTGTGTTATCGTTGCTGTGCGCTTGAGCAAGGCACTTAAAGAAATTGATTTATTTACATTTTATTATTTAAATTTAAATTATTTCGTGACTCAGAGTGGGTCTCGCAACCCACTATTATCGGACCCCTGGTATGTTGCACTGAACGTTGGGCAACAAATCATAGTGCGCAGGCAGGCTATAACTGTATTGAATGCCAGCTTTCATTTTGGGGGCCCTTTGACTGCAGGGGCCCTGAGGCCTATGCCTCATAGGCCTCATAGCTAATATGCCACTGACCTAGAGTCTAAATAGAAGCACGCCTTCGTGTCGGAATGAATGCAATAACACCAGTACGTTAAAACAATCATTGTGTAACAACGCATAACTTGTTGTGCCTGGTTTTAATTAACATTTGATGGCTCAGGTAGACATCATAGTAAACAACTGACAGCATAAAGTACGATATTGCCCCTAAAAATAAAAACGCAATAGAAATAGATTCACTGCAGGCCTACTTTCAATTTTTTTGTAAATTTTACAAAAATTGTTATATCTGATTTGTCAAGCCAATTGATTTCGAAACCCCACGACCCATAGTATGAGAAGCCCTGCTCTATGCCATAGGCTGATGGTAAACAGCATGAAAACAAGTTTTACACAGCAGCAAAGTATTGTCACAACACCTTCAGCTAACCATATGAAGTAAGCGCAATGTAGACACGTTTTTCCCTGTAAAGCTCATGAGAAACTGTTCTAGCTGACTTAACTAACATATAGAGTTTCAACAAGCAAACTCTGTTTGCGCGAAATCTTGTACAAACAACCAAACGTAGGATCCAATACTTACAATATTGCTTTTCATCGAAGTTTTGCAGTGTCTGGCGGTCTTGCGTTGTTGCGAGCTTTTTTTCAGGGAAAATTGAACATCAATTAAGTACCCATTTTTTCTTTTTCATTCTTTTGTGTAACCACTTTCATAAAGACGACCTGAAATCTCTCTCACGCCCAGATGCACAATATTGTCGTGTTGTTACTGTACTGATAAGAGTCTAGAGTAGACATTTGCCGCTCATTTCAAAGGTAAATTGTGAAGTTATTCCTCTGCGCAATTTCGCAAAATTTTTGTTTTAACATTGAGTCGTCATAGGAAAGAGTTGCGCGGGGCCCCCAAAAGCGCGGGGCCCTACGCCATGGCCTATTTGACCTATGCGTAAATCCGCCACTGCATGTCCTACACGGTAGGGTTTGGTAATAGTTTTCGAAATAGACGTCTGTTGCTAACGAACGAAGGTAAGCAATAACACTATATGCACGCGTAGTTGGAAGAAGCCCATCCCAATAGCTAGACCGAGTTTACAGATCACGATGAAGGCAACAAGCCAGAGCTTCTCAGCCAGAGACGTTTTTAAGCCTATTTGACCTGTTTTGTTAAAATGGGTCCAGCACCTTAAGAGTGCCCCTGCGCAAGTACCTGCAGAGTTATTTTAAGATAAATAAACCACTACTGAAACGCGAAGTAAACAATGAAACATTCTTTACATGACTGCGATTATATTATCAAATTCATTATAATAGTCTGCTAAATACAGTATATTTACTTTTTTTGGTTAAACGTGGATACTACACGAAATATTAGCATACATAAATGTTTGCATTTGTAAAGTAGGTATGCCGCCATCACTTCTCTTAATTTTTTGTTTGATCCCTTAGAACAGTGGTTCCCAACCTTTTCAGTGCCATGGACCTTTTTACGATTTAATGGAAAGCTGTGGACCCCTTTAATAAAACCAGTTAATACTGTTACGCAAAAGTGGTCTCTGTTACGAAATGCTATCATCAGTTTTGTGCGCCAAAGATTATTATTAATGTTTCGTGGAACTTGTCACGTAATAAATTGACATTGTTACATAACTATCGAAATGCCTAACGAATGGAATTTTGTGCAAAAAGCGTTGCTAAGGGCGGGATAATTGCAGCTTGCATACCTTTCACAAAGTGAATAAACATGTGGTGGTTCATATGAGCCAGTTCTTGTGTTGCCCTGTAGCCTGGATTCTACAGTGAAGCTCGATTCGTTGTGTTTTGTAAACTAGACCACCACGGCGAGTAATTTGGTATTTCAGTATTTTGCTTCATCTTCTACGAAAGGTTATCATGGACCCCTGAAAATATGTCTGTGGACCCCTGGGGGTCCATGGAACCCCGGTTGAGAACCACTGCCCTAGAATAAGTAAATGATTAAAGCCACGTGGTGCGGNTTATTGGAGACCGAAAGCCAAAAGGGAAGAAAATTTGGCGAAATATGCCGGATCCACATACGCTTATGTAAAAAAAAGAAAAAAATAGAAAGAGTGATGATGAGAAAGGTGGGTGGCGACGAGCAGAAAAAGGAAGTCTCATAATCGACAAGGAAAAACAAGACCCATTTCAGTTTGTGGATGTTTAATTGTGATGTTCAAAATGCTTTATTATTCCTTACACAGGATGTATTAACCGGAGTCGACTGCATCTTTAATAAGCACGAAACATCATCTTCCTTCATTTTAAATTCTCGTAAGCAAATTTGAGGTTTGAAAAAGGCGGAACTTTTGTGGTCGACCCCGGTCGGCACTTAGCCTCCCTAAGCCACTGAAGCAAACACAGCACAGATAAGAAGAAAGGCACAAAAACAAAGCAAATGAATGACCCAACCATACAGATGCATGGTGATGAATTAGAAAAGCACCAAAATCTTCATGCACACACAAGGATACAAGCTGATTTGCCTCTCACCACTGCCAATGATAGTTATTGGTGAAACTACTGGCCTTCTAAAAACTTAGCAATGTCTGACAAAAATGGCTACCTGGGCCAAAAAAAGCAGTACTTGGATTATAAATATCAGTAGCCTTAATTGCAACATGCTGTAAAATAAATACAGTAATGTATATTTTTTGTCACTGCAAATTCAGTAGCCAAGGAGGCAGAACTTCAATCCAGACATTTGTATTTTACTTTAATTACTGATATTGAAATTTGACAAATATAACCTGGTGCTAACGAGTACAAGTAAAAAATTACTCCAGGTTTTTAACTAACTAGTACAGGGGTTCCCCACATGGGGTACGTACCCATAGAGGTAAATTTGCGTATCTGAAGGGGTACATTTACTGTAAAGTTAACAATAGAAGGGAAAATATATTTATATATAATTTAAATCCAAATATTTTAAATGATAAAAGTTCCATTAAAAATTCAGTGGATTTTTGTTATTTTACTCAGCCTTTTGCCATAAGAAATTTTAGAGGTACATGCTCATCTGTCAACATGCTTTAAGGAGTCCATGGTCAGAAAAAGGTTGGGAACCCTTGGACTAGTACATCATCGTGTGTAGAATGTAGATGCCGAAGAACATAATGCTGCATGTAGTGCGAATACAAACCCTAGATAGTGTTTACTGCGAGGTATTGACACGTTCCTTTGGAGTTGGGAACTTTTTCACCGTTTTTGCCTATTAGTTTCAACGTTTGGTACACCTTTGGGTGATTTAACTATACTTGATGTGTCCATCATCTTTTGGTCTGTTTTTATGGGAATCAGTAATCATTGCTTTCCCTGTCAGTTTTTAATGCTTAGTAGTCCTTGTACCTACAACCTTGTGCCTGTGCTTGCTTTGTCCGTTTTATTCCACCCGTGTTTCTGTTGTTATTTCAGACTGTCTTGAAATTTTGACTGAATCTTTAAATCATGCCCCTCTTCATCAAAATAATATTCCAACATTATTTTTTCTTGCGGAAAGTTCTCTTTATTGGCTGAGAACTGATGCGTTAAAACAGCCTTACCTTCGATCAACAGAAATCAAACTGCTGAAGGTATGGATTGATACAGTGTTATGGCTACAAAAGTTGCAGTGAATTGTAAGTTCTACATTTACCTTCCTTTCCTGTATCCTTGTTGCCCGTTCTGGTTTCTGTTCTAACTTTACAGTAGTAGAGTCGCATGACAGTTTTAAAAGCACACAGGATCAGTATTGGAAGTGGATTACAAAATTGTGTGCATCAGTTTGATTGTAAACCACTTTATGGGCACCCACCATGTTTTTTAGATTTGTAATTTCTTTTAGATTAGATTTTATCAAATCAAAAAATTGCGCTATGCTTGTTGGATCACCTCTCGCAGCAATAACTTTGTATCATGAAGGAGTTTTGTATCGTATGCTATAAGGACACTGGAAAGAAGGGCTGCAGAGGCGGAGGAGTCAAAAAATCAGGAGTCTGAGCCGGACCTCAGTTTAAAATTTGAGACCGGAGCTGAAGCTACAGCTATTTGAGAGGTAGCTCCAGCTTCGGGTCACTTCCTAGAATCTAGATACTCACGGTTTGCCACACTGATTGAAAATTGGACTTACTTTACCTAAAACAGTGCTCTTTATAGCACACTAAACGCGATTGTTACGAGTTACGACACCAGACTACAACAGTGAAACTGCGATTATTTGATGTTTCCTTGGTTTAGTCATCACTAAGGCTGTGGCATCGTAGCTGGATAGGTGTGGTGTTACTTGTAGAAGTAAGAGAAACGTTAACTACCACATCATCTCTTTCTAGTCAGAATGATCAAACCAGATCTGTAGTAGTGTAGCGATCTGCAAGGAACTAAGTAAGCGATAATCTATAGGAATATAATATCCATAGCTTTCGTAGCTGTGTAATTATGCTGTTAGCAGCGAGTATGATTCAGATGTAATACCATTGCAGACCTAAGCGTTAAATGCATGGTAGGACATTGTAACGTAGGATTTATTAGAAACCATTAGGCTTACTAGCAAGGTTTACTAAATTACTGACAAAGTTCACGAGAAACGTTTTCTCGCAGCAGCATAACATCAAAGTGATAACTAATTGGTAGCGAACTATCATTGCTTTGCATGGCAGTACATTTTCAAGAGGGTATAAAAACGCAGTGTAAATAAATGTAGACTCTTCTTGAGGTTTTCAACTGTGGAAACAAATTTTATGTTTTCAGCACGGTTACCAGTCTTTTTCCCCTAAGCTTTGCAGGTTAAACTATGCTTTACTTTGCGATTCATCACTGCTTGTTGTGAATGCAAAAGATAAGAAATCAGAAGTTTTCAGCTATTTTGAAAAAGGCAAAGGTGAAGTTTTTGCTAAAAGCCATACTACTCGCATTTCTTCGAACAAAAGGCTAAACACATCTCGGCGATTGTGTTAATGCAAATGTGTTGAACGTTAGAACCGACGCACGAGTGGGGAAATCGACTATGTGTTTCGCACTCTTTGCATGCTTTGTCCGGGCAAAGCTGTTAACCGGAATTGCCAAGAATGCAATAGGCAAAGCATGCAACGAGAGCAAAACACTTGGTCGACTGGGACTGGACTGTGGCACGAATGTAGTTTTCCAAACAGGCGTTTTCTTAATTCCGATCGTAAGAAATAACAAAAGGTTACCAGGCGTCAGGCATTAACAGCAAAATCAACCACTGCCTTTTCAGAATTTGTTTATATAACCGTTGTTGAGTTACGTTTCTGCTGGGTAACTACTCTCTGAACCTGTGACTTGTTTTTTCGCTGATTTTCTCATGGTAAGAGCGCTGGTTGTAAAAAAAACTACCAGATTAATCTACTCAAACTAGTTTGGTATATTCTTTTAGTTTTGTGCACTTGACACATTTCATTTTTAATTCACCTTGAAGCACACCATGCAAGACAATTGAAAATATTGATGTGTAAGAACGAACAGAAACCGGAGCTGAAGCCGGAGCCACACTCATGAAAACCAAGAGCTCCGATGTCGGAGCAGTGTCATTCTTACGACGGCTCCGCAGTCCTGCTGAAAAATCCAGTATGGAACCGTATTGTGGAAAGCACATTACGAAAAATTTAAATAACGCCATTTGTTGCAACTTCACCGTTGGCGTTGCGTTGAATGTGCGATTCACCACGAACGGAATGTGCGTGAAGAATAGCACCCGTATATATGAGGCGTGAACAAGCACTAACAGAGTCATCTCGTCGGGTGATCTCTATTGTTGCTTGCTGCCATAGTGTGAAGCTTTGCGCACATGCCGCTCGGGCGATCTTTCCGATCGCAACACATTCAAGACACCATTGACTGGAGCCGTAGTGGGGCACTCGCAGCCGGTGCAAGCTGTTTTTTTCGCTGAGACTTTTTGGTCACTGAGGAATTTTGGTCGTTAAACTCACCGTAACAATATGCACTATCAGGTATTGTGACCGACTTAACTTAATTTTTTTCGGTCAGTTAAAAAAAATTTGGTCTATGACCTAAAAATGGCCGAAAGACAACCCAGGGTGTAAGCTTGAATGAAATTCTTTGGGTATCCAGATCGACTGCACATAAAAAAAGTCACTTCGTATTAGTTTTTGTGCACATCACACAAGGTGAATTTGAACTTTTTCGTGCCGCAGCATAAGCAATCGAACAGGGCGAATGGTAGTGGCGTTACAACATTACTTACTGCCCCTGGTAAAATTCAAAGCACACATCTTTGTTAGAGATACTTAAAACCTGCGCACACAACCTTACGCATTTTGATATGCTGCGCATTTAACATATTTTGAAAACATTATTTTGAAAATTGCCGTCCCATGTTTTTCACTAACATAAGATCAATGTTCACATGCATTTCCACATCAGCCAACTGTAAGTAGACCTTTCTTACGCTTACTCCGTTCTGACTGCTCTGCTGCACTTGATAAAGACAAAGTAAATGTGGAAAAAGAGTTTTTGCGAAAAGTATGTGAACTTATGACCCCTTCACAATAATTCGTGAAAAAACGCATTAATTTTGACGGTATTTCATAAGAAAGGAACGTGAAAAGAACATTCAGGATTATCGTAGAAAACGCTGAGGCATTTCTCTTTAAAATAAAAAATAAAAATGTTGTCCTCGTTGAACGGGAGTGCCGTGCCCTATGTGAAATCGATATATGAGGATGTCCCACTGTGAAATCGATATATGAGAAACGTTAAGCGAATACAGTAGGCTCAAACTCTAGCGAAATATGTTACAGAGTGCTTTTCACGTTTATATTCGAGTATAGTTTGTCTCTGGTGGGTGAGTTTCTTGAACCGAAACAGTAAATCGCCACTCGTGGTCTACATCAGTCTTTTCCGTTCTTAACGGACAAATAGCCCAGACCTTGGGCCTTTTCTTCGTAAATACATATTATCGTCTCGAAACGCTGCAACTAGTCTTTTACAGTAATTACCTATTACTAGATTGTAAATCTGTGTTGGCTGTTTTTATCATTTGACTGTCTTTAATTCTCACAATTGTTTTCAACTCCGGTAGAGGAATATCTTCTCATTATTGAGATAGAATAATAACTATCGCCATGAAACGGTAGCGTAAACGTATCTGCAAACGTTTTTACAAAAATGTTTAAAATGTCTTTTGTGTAACCTTTGTCGTTGGCACTTAAAGGTTGGCCAGTTGGTATTTTCCCGCTTGTTGTTTCATCATCTTTCTGGGCATCTGCGAGGTTTGGCAGAATTCAAAACGAGGTTGCACGTTTATTTGGATGGAATGAAAGATCAGCAAGCGTTGTACGAGTCGTATCCAGGCATCTGGCTGTCACTGCATTACATGATTCGCGTTGGAGAAATCGTTATTGGACCTTATGCCAGCGCAACGAAAGAGACCGTGGTAACTGTCACACTACAGATCAATCGTAAATGGTTGTTTGGTTGTATCACAAAAGTAAAGTCCGCAATCTTTTGTTTAAGTCCAGGGCTACGAGAGGGAATACAAGAGGTACATCGTACCCGGGCCCGGTAGGTATCGGGGCCCGAGAGGGTTAAAGTACGCACACTAAGTTTTGAAGTGATTAAAATTACTACTACTGTAGCCACTATAACAATCAATCTACTTATAAATCTTAGCTGGTTTATCTATATTCTGATTACTATACAAGCAAGATATATACGTTTCGGCGAGGGCTCTAGAAGCTAGGGGGCACAGTATCGGTCGTCATACCCCCTGGTAATATTTCTATCAGAGGCCATGTTTAAGTTTTGTATATCATCAAGGTTATTCTTTTAATGTTGTAAACAGCGCTTCAATTTCGTTTTAGTTTATCGAAATGTGAAGACAAAAAACCTTCGTTTTTCGAGAAATGAAGCGTTTGCAGAGAGCAGTAATACTGCCATAACACGTTAGGTTATAAGTTGGAATGTTTCGAAAGTAAGATAGCATTGTATGCTAACGATTTGTTCCGTTTTGTACGATTTTAAGCTTTGCATGTCTACATGTATCGCTAATATATCGACTAGTTTCTGCAACTCAACAATTCAATGTGAATTTGGTTTATGGAGCAGCTTTTCGCTGATGGAATAGTGTAGTTCCTAAACTTTCCATGTTGATGGAAGTTTTCGTCGAACTCAGCACGAAACCAGTTCCAGCTTTAATACAACTGCAGTAAACTGTTAGCATTTCAGTTCTCTTTCATGACGGTCACAGCAAAAAGTTAAAATTCTGTGCAAACAAGTCAAAAATCCCGACTCTACTACTACAACTATGCTGGGTTCATTATAAAGCATGCTCCAGTTGACGTTTCTGCGCTTCGCTGCGAAGCTTTAAGCAGAAAGAACAAGAAAATTATTTTTGGGAAAGGGCTTAGCAATAATTATTTCACTGTGAAAGTCCTTGAAATATTCAAAAACTTGTATATACACTTAAAAATAGTGGTTGTCATTTTGGCCGGTCTAAAATCGCTACGGAGCAGGGACGTTAACTGAACTGTGTCCCCAAAACGAATAATTGTTGCCAATCGGTCGAATGGGTCTGCAGTAGTTTTAAGCAAAGACTCTTATAGACGTAGAGGTATATCAAAGAAGTTTATGAAATAAGCCACCAATACATAAAAGAATAATCGTCCAATTTTTCATGCAGGAAAACCTGTTTTGCGGCGCACTTCAGCTTTACTTTTTTCCTGGAAAAAAGAGCAGAGCAAATGTTCCCCCGTTTTATTTTTTTAAATTTCTATGTCGTATTTATGAATTATCCCAGGAGAGCACAACCTTTTTAGTATTGCCGGACGCATTAGCTTGATTTTTACGAATTATGGCCGCCAGCGAGTTCAAGATATTTTTATTTTCTTGCATTGCATCTGTTCTGCTTCCTCACACTGAGCCTAGCCAGCTTTCACACGTCTGTTTGACCGTCTTTCTACCAAATATCCTCTGTCTCATACAGTAGACAAAGAGTATTTGCTAGTACACAGCCACCAAAACATATTTCAAATTATATGTGCACTGGGTTTTTCAAAGTTTGGCATTGGTGACCGTTAAAACATTTTGAGAGACCGCAGCTATTTGGCCTGTATAGCCCTATAACTAGATAGTCGTAAAGCGAGGTTTTAATGTATTTTGGTGATGGTTATGCAGTAAGGTTCTGCTGTATTTTGAGAGACCGTTTCAGTCCCTTGAAACACACATGTGCACGTCTGCACGTCCGCATAAATATTTATCGAAGGCTGCAGCTTATTCACCCCGGCCTTAGCCATTGAAGTAAAATTAGTAATGGAAATAGCTAAACCGTCTTTGTGACAGACATTAGAAAAACTGTAAAAGTGGTATTTCCCCAAATTATAACTGTAGTTCTGTATGATTTAATGCGGTATGCTTTTCATACCCACGAAGGGTGTATTCACATTTATATTTAGATTTATCTTTCGCCACGTAACATCCATGCCTCCATCTTTTTTAAAACATTCCTCCCATAACAGCTGTACAGTTCCTTTTACTTACTTCTTACAACTTATCGTGTACCACCTCACAATACCATGCAGTCAACCTGCTGATTACATAGCTTTTAAACAGCTCATCTTTCCGAGTAACATTTTCAAACAACTCATTTTGTGAGACCCATCTTGCTGACAACTCGTCTTCCCGCGACTCATCTTGCACATGATCGCCCCTGCCCGCAAATGGTCCTGCCCTGAATTCATCTTCTCATAGCTCATCCTACTCCAAATTTGATCATCGTTGTAATCCTGGTCACAACTTATCCTCCTTAGCAATCATCCTATTCACACCTTGTCTTCCTCGCTATTGACGCTGTCACAGTTCAGTGTCTCAGAGTTAATTCTAAAACAATTGGAGATGATATATACATTTTGTTTTTTGTCAACATAGGCTTTATTTCAATTCATGTTATTTTTTGCTTTCCGAAAGTTTGTGCTGCAAAGTTCGTAACACTAACGATCATTCTTAAGTTCACTAACCTGGGCTCAATCGCTCAACTGTTTACAGGAAGGTGAACGGGTCAGCGAATCAGCACCAAGCCTTGCTGCTTGCATTTATAGAGCTTTGTGCGTTTGGAGGATTGCTTCTAAATCTAAAGTTGGTCTGAAGAATGCGATCATCGCCATGTATCTTGCTTCTCATGAATTGAAAGAAAGCGACTGGTAAGACGCAGGCTTGTCCGTGGGACACTTGTTTTTGTACCATCCCATGGCAACTTGTGCCTGTCCAACACTTCCCATCCTATCACATGGCATTCTCTCGAAACTGCTAATACAAATAACTTTATGTCACGTGCACGTCAAATGCCATAGTCTATACAGGGCCGTGACTAAGGTACACAAGACCCAATTTGGTGGGCCAAGAAAATTGGGTGACCTTTTTGTAGTTACCACCTAAAAAGGGCCCGGCAACTTTATTTTCGGTGTCTTACCTTATTGTGCCACGGCACTGAACTTCTACGTCTAATACTTACTGTGCTGTGAGGATATAGTGATGATGTACAACTTCAGAATATTCCCACTATATGACGTAAAATGACTTACGATGGGACGTGGGGCAAATTTCAAGTCCACTGTTCCATCCCATCACATGGGAATCCTATTCTTATGGACCAGTCTATAAGACGTGTTAAAGCAAAAAAATACATACTATGATATGACTGAACGTCCTATTGCAGACCGTTTTGTATTACTTGTTTTTTAATTTTAGGATCAATGGCCATTTGACTATGTCGTTTCTTGGGGAGGCGGCGAAAGTTAACCTGACGGTTTGCAAGGCCCTTCAGGATTTGGCAAGAGGAGTGCAAGTATGTATTTTGCTCGACTTGGACAACGAGGCAATTCTATAGTTCGTGATAGTAATTCTTAATCTAATTTACTGAAGGCTTCAGTGAACTAATTTTAGTTCTAATCTAATTTCCGGTTTTGCCAAAAATACTAATTTACCCAAACGGCATTTTTAAAGATGAAACGAGAATGACCCCTCGTGCAAGGAAAGTGCAACAGAATGGTCACAAGTGCCATGCCGCTATCCCATCACAGAAGACAGCAAAAACTCGATCAATTTCTTTTCTCATTCACGGCTGCAGTACAAGCTGCGTGGCCTTATCAATAATTATTATTACGTCACATTACCTTTCCACTCGCACACAGAAGTTACAGTAGTCATGACCAATCGTACTAATCTTTGCTATTCTCATGCTTATCAGAACGAATTCAGGTTTGGGCATGAATTGACCTTGGATTAAAATGTGCTTTGAATTTAGTACATGTAATTTTAGTTCAATTTCTGTTTTTCGCAAATCCACTAATTTTGATTCTAATTTGTGACAGCTGAGTTAGCTCTAATTTTAATTCTGATCTAATTTAGAAAAGGTAAAAAATTGTAGTTGTCCAAGTCTGTATTTTGCAAGTCATTAGTGACACGTGACATCGTGGCGTTGCCTTTTTGCAACGCTTACCCGTTGGCAGGTATACTTGACTGCGGATGGTGCAGTGCACACGAGAATAAGCCACTTTCCGTCTGCACCTGTTGACACGCCGCGAAGTGGAATATCAAGTGCAGATGGGAAATGCTTTCAGCGCCACATTGATGGGATAGTTTCTGACATTGGCAGTGCCATGATGTCGAATAATCGCGGTGGAAATGCGAGAGAGGCCCAGATCAGAAGAACGTACGTCGTGGTTCGTTTTATTATATAGTTACTGCATTCATAAGTTGCGCGTTACAGGTTCGCCATTCTTTCTGCAGATTGAGTTTTATTTTGCGTGTTCACGAATTGCGCTGATGTGTTTCGAACACTTTTGCAAACAGACTTCGCCCTTGATCTGCGTTGGGCACAGGCCAGAGATGAGCGGACTGTCAAATTTTGCCATCCAGATCCAGTCTTGATTTTTTAAAACTCAGTCCAAGTCCAACCACAATCCAAAAAATTTTTCAAATGCAAAGTCCAAGTCCAAATGAAGTCCAAAATATTTTAAAGGCAGTGGCTATAGATACGCCTGTGCATCTTGAAATTTGAAAACTTATTTATACGCCACCTGTGACGTAACAGTAACGCATGACGAGAGTGCAGTATGCTTGGTAGAAACGAAGTAAACGTAAAAGATAAACCCTAAACCAAACCCTAATCATAACCTAACTCTAAGCTGCGGCTAACCTTCCCTAACCTAACGCTAACCTAACCTAACCCTAAGCTAACCTAACCTAATGCTAACTTAACAGTAGCACTAACTCGTAAAGGTAACACGTAAGCCTGAAAAAAAG
>JGI24021J15306_10000861_pt1 | contig 26806 bp, 16 predicted proteins | sample Ectturendosymbi1_FD_15306 | JGI IMG/M metagenome (IMG submission 15306) | reverse complement strand
TTAGTTTCAGGAGCAAACGAATAGGACTTTCTTGTTAATTTTAATAAATTAAAAGAGCCAAAACAGAACTAAACATCATAATTGTGATTATAAAATTGTGTTTGGTGTTCCCCAAAATTTTTTTATTGCATAAAGTGGTCCGTGATGCAAAAAAGGTTGAAAAACACTGATCTATATAACTATTACACACTTATTTCAACTTTTTCTGCCGTTGACGTTAAATTTAGATATTTTGTTACTTTTTACTGAAAGAAAACTTAAAGCCAACATAAAATTGACTCTCGTTAAAGGCATTCTTACCTGCCCAGACTGATTCATTTGAGTCATTTTGAGAATCGTGCTGGCTTCATTAGAAAAGGTTACTATCGACAGACATGAGTTCCAATCCATACGCTCCACAAAAGTTTCAGCAAAAATCTGCAAGGTTCGTTTCAGTTAGTCAATATTAAACAAGCAGAATGTAATAATTATTTTATACTCATCTAAGCACTTTCTTGTGCTTCGAAAAGTGTAGTATTCACTGCTTTTATAACAGCAGTCGTGACCAGTCATTATGCTAGATAAAATGTTTAGCCCATCTTACCTTGATTCTGTCTAACAAGGTAATATTTTTGTCTTCCATGATATTTTCCATGCTGCCACTTACATCAATCACCAAAACAAACCGATGAGGAATGCTATTTTCTCTTAACGCATCCCCGCAAGATAACTGCATCACAGTATCCAGGTTCTGCACCAAAGGAAAATAACTCTAGTTGCTACTCAAATATTGTAAATATTTATGTTAAATGCACATTGTAGAAATATATTTTTTTATTTTTAGATTACCTTGCCATTGCTGACTTTACAAAAATATTTCGTTCGAAGAAGTCTTGAAGATTTATTTGGTGATGCAACATGGACTTTGTGCATATTGCTGAATTGCAAAGTAGTTAAATTTTGTGATTTAAATATCTCCAGGTTAAGTTAAGGTTTTTCCGATTGTCTTTGGGTTTCAAGCACTTAAGGGAGAATAAAACACACCAAAAAATACTGGCTTTCACAAAAGTATAGCTACACTATTGCTGTATAACAAATCTAAATAATAAAAACACAAATAAGGCAACCACAGTTGTCCAGTTTGTCGTTTGTTCCCCTGAAACATTGTAAAACATATTTGCAAATTCATTTGGACCTGCTCACAGCTTCACTTTTCCGATACTTACAACAAACGTTCTGCGAGAAGAGTTAGGTTCCTTTTTCTGGTGAAATAAAATAGCATTTTATAAAACACATTCGCCGTACCCATAATCAGTTGCGTGACGCAAGGTTTGATCATATTTACCATAAAGATTTAACAACCTGTTAAATATCAACTTAATGCAGTTATAGCCTACAAAAGTGCTTTAACAATTGTTTACTCCAAAAACTCACAACTAGATTCAAATCAGATTTTTGCTGTAATTCATAGAATCCCATGATATCTGATTTTTCAGATATTGATCAAAAATGCCTGTCTGTCTGTCCAAGTTGCGAAAACATGCTAATGCTAAAAATCCGAGAAGTTCCCAAATATGCTAAATTGCGTATTGCGTAGAAGGACTGGTAAAAAGTAGCTCAGAAATCATAAAACGTTAATTTTACATATTTTCAGTCATCAAACTTAATTTATTTCCTTAGTTATACATTTGTGTGAATTTCAATGACAGAATGACATGGTTATCACAAAAAAAGTTTTCTGCTAGATTTCTATTTTAGTTTGAAAACCCGTTTGGCCATAATGTTGCTATTGTTGGTATTTAGAAACAAAAATACGAATATGGTCAGGCAACTTAGAATCACAGCTTTAAGGATGAATTCACTCACAGGTTTGCCTAGTACAATTCTTAGACTAATGAAACGCTATACACTATTAGAGGAAATCTGGTGCTTATAAAGAGCTATTTAACTTTCTGTAGACATATCATGTGGGAGAGAGTCAGCGTCGACGAGCCTTGACTTCTTGTCGGGTCGCTCAAATGCAACGATAAGAGAATAAGCAAAAAATAATAAACACAAAATTCAAATAACAAATTTTAAATTAGTAAACAGATGGAAGAAATTAGTCTTTCGAGAAGCAGGGACACATCACAGGCACACGTATATCAATTGTAACGACCCTTTCCAAAACTAATTTCCGAGTGTTTGTTTCCTACAGCAAAACTGTGACAATTTTTATAGTCAGTTTTCACCTACTTTTCACATGCTGAAGGATCTCAAAACCCAAATGCGTCTTTGAAGTCAGATTGTAGTTTGCACTCCATTCTGTGATTCTCGTTTTGGAATGCGTGCTTACAAATACGACACATGACATTGATTTACTTCATGATTTTAGATGACAAGTATGATGATGCTTTACCTTATTCTCCAACTAAAATAGAATTTTTGCTGCTTTAATATGCTTGTTTTAACATGTGCATAAACCCTATTCAAAAATGTAGTTATTAATGCAAAATCATGAAAATAGTTTGCATTTAAAGAATTAGCATTTTCATTGAAATCAAAAATTCGCCTTTCTTTTTCTGAATAATAGTTTGTTAAAAGATGTGGTTTGTCACATTCGTATCAGGTGCATATCTCTGCGCCTTAAATATGAAGTTTTGCCAACCCTTTTGGTTGTCATGTTTTCATGCTTGTATAGGCTACATTCATACATTCATTGAAAGAAACAAACATACACAAATTTAGACATAAACCCTACCGTTTCGCCAAAAGTTGCGTCAGACCTGTTGATTTACCGAAAATTAAGCAGTTATGTCTTCATAAAGATTCCACAATTTTTAATCAAAGAAAAAACGAAAAGATTTTCATAAAAATCAGCAGGAGCGCGGTTTGTGGCGTGTGTTTTTGCAACCAAAGTCAGTGAAGTCTGTTCAGCATCAATTCAAGCCTCTCACCAAAAATATGTGAAAATAATTTATTGTAATGACAAGTCCTTTCTCCTTAGCAAGATTCTTTCTCGGCAAGTCAGTTCTTCTGCCCAATGCCCGTAAACTCGGTTATAATAAATTGCTGTGAATAAGACATGCACTATTGTGAATAGAACCACTGTTAACTGTACATGCCTGCATGAGAAGTTGTACAGCAACATTGATTTCGCAAAGCTGTTTTCAGAGTTGTATCTAACCGATTGCCATCAGTGTGCTTAGAGTTTTTACTCTGCAATGCAACTTCGTGTGCGTAAGCTCAATCTTAAGCTGCTTGCCTCAGAAAGATTGGTGCGATGCACACTACTAATTAGAAAGAGCATATAGTAATTTTTTTCCAATGTTTTATCAAATTTGTGTTCATTTCTATAATTGTGGTTTAAACGCGAATAAAATTGTAACCGACTCCTGCATTTAACTTTCCGTACCACCTCCAATCAATTCAATAATTTCAAAACCTTGGTGCAAATTAGCCTGCAAAGTTTTCACACTTATGTTTAAATGCATGTGATATTTTTCAGTGATTTGTATTATCGGACTTAAGCCGTTTATTCGATGTTCGCAATTAAACTGTCTTTAGTGAGTTGTATTCGTAACATAAGCCATTCGGATGGATGCATGTCCAATGCAGATAGTAGTGCAGTCGGCAGCAACCTTTAAGAAAGCCGAATACCGCCGATGAATGGGTACGAACTCCTTTCTAAATTAAGGCTTTGTTAAGTGATGATCTTTCCACAGATGGAAGCAGTGATGAAATACTAATGAGCTCAACCCACAATAGCTAATTTGGGTATGAGCTTTTTTATAGATGACATCATCTTGGATGGAATGGTACACAGCGGGGAATTTGGACAGGAAATCCGAAGGATCGTTTCCAGGAACATATTTGTGGGCTGTTATCCAAACAATCTTGGTTTCTTCAGTGAGTTTTTACACCTTTTTGTAAGTTGTATAGGCCACACGAACCGGATTAACAAAAGAAAAAACATCCACATGTAGGCTGAAGCTAGTGGTAATCGTGTATCATGAGGAAGATCATTAACTATAAGGGAGGGCAAAGTGGGACTCAGTATATTCTCCTGAGGATTATGTTTGATTGTATGTCTGATCAAGGAGAGAGTGGGGCCTAAACGAACTTGAAAAGACCGTTTTGAGAGAAATGAATGGATACAAGCAAGCATGCTTCCATTTATGCCCATCTTCAACAGTTTAAAGAGAAGTGCTTATTTCCTTACCATGTCCTACGCTTTTCCTTTCACAAACGAACCCAGCTAGTTCATGATACTTACTAGTCTAGGACTTGCTTACTACATCATGAAGGTGCATGATATGATCTGTTGTTCTTCGGTGACTGCGGAAATCAGATTGAATGTTGCTTGGTAAATCATTGTACTCTGAGTACTCTGATGTTGCTGGGCATAGTACTCTGATGTTTCTGGGTAGATCAAAGTACTCTGTTTTGGCTGGTGATAGTTATTTGCGTAAATCAAGGGATTTTTACGGATATGCAGAGTTTTCTGCCCTTTTCAAGATACGTTGGTCTGTCTCTACACTTAAAATTGTGTAATTTGGAATACATGACTGGTATTTTAGCAAACATGCGTTTCCTGAAAAAGAATTAGTTCTGGGAAGTTTTGAAACATTGATAAGTAACTTTTAAGTACTGGAAATGTTGCATAAATGGATCTAAGTTCCATTGTAAGTCTTGAGGTGCCATTATAAAGCAATTGTTTTAAGACCTAAGGTCTTCCTTACTTATGGAGAACCTCATTTTCCTTCAGCCAGCAACAAATACTAGAAACGAAGTACTGTAGTACACAAAAAAATGTTTTTATAGAGATCCATAAAAAGATACTGTACATTTAAAATGAATTGTGTCGTCTTCTAACACAGTTTGAGCAATGCGATAAATTTACTGATTAGAAAGCCTGCGATGTGGTAACTATTTTCTTTTCCATCAATATTAAGATTTCGATTTTGATGAAATAAAACTACGTACTCACTAAAAGCAAGGAATTTTTCATAAATGTTACAAGTTTTTCCTTGAAAACAAAGTGCACATTTTGAAAAGTTGACATTTAGTGTTTTTAAATGGCTACCACAGAGATTTAAAATTTTTTTGAAAAATGGAAAGCTTCTTTGAATCTAAGAAAGAGGTTTCTTGTCATTTACCCAAGAAGTACCGAAAATTTAGAAATGCCATGAGGTTCCTGCATTCTCTAGGTCTCGCGCTGCAATTAGGCAGTTTCTCAGTGGTTACTAGATTTCAAAGACTCTTTTGCGATGCGCTGCTGAAAGTGTTTTCCTGCGCCTAACCTTTTCTGGTTGACGAGGATTCAACACCACATATGAAACGGATGCGGCTTCTTCAAAAGGAATTGTTGGCGCTATCTGATTTTATTTCAATTATCTTATTTAATTGTTTTTGGTTATTCGCTGATCAAAAGCAAACTTTAAAAAACAGACCGTGAATATCAACATATTTCCCACAGATTTGTTGGTAGGTAGGTCATAAACTTGCAGCTGCCTTCAAGGATTTTACAGTTTTTTGTTTGGAAAAAAATTTGCAGATTTTGCGGATCTTTGCTTCTATAGAGATATATTAAAATACCGTATGCAACGTCGTGTGCCAAACCAATGGAAATGGTAAGAATACATATACAGAGCATTTGATGTACCAAAATTTCTTTCATTTGTCGGCGATGGTTGTTGAAAGCTTGACAGCGTTCTTGTGCTGCCATTCATACCGTAACAGCGTGTTCAAAACTTAAGTTCACGGTTCATTTCGGAAAACAGCAAAAATCTCGTATAAGTCATATACACTACTATTCGATTGTAAGGTGCGGCTTATAATTTTTTTTCATCATTTCGTACGGCCTGTAGTCAAGGCCGGCATTTTTTATTCCTTTATCTAATTGAAAGATGACGCTCAGTCTTTCCTGGCTACGTTTTTTCGACCAAACTGTCTTTTCGCATTGTATTCTCTTCAGTATCACGTGCACATCCGCCACAAGAGGAATCATGATGAACAGAAGGCAGTTGTAGTGGTATACGCATCATTACCACGGTTGCCAGTTAAATGCGAACGTGCTAGTACGCGGAAATTTCTCAGAGGCTTAGGTTACCTATGTTCAAGTGCGGCTTGCAATCATTTCTAACACCATTTCGTGCGGCTTATAATCAAGGGCGGCTTATAATCAAAGGCAGCAAACAATCGAATAAATATGGTACTGCATTTCTATTCCGATCACTCCTTGAGTGCTTTGATGTCAAACGACAGTTGCAATATTTAGGGCTAGCATGCTTCAGATGCATATTTGAATTCTCGGGTACATAAATGAAAAAACGTAAAATTTCGATTTACACGCTTAATCTGAAAACATTACAAATTTATCAAATTTGTGAAATAATCATGCTGTGTCATCTGCGGCATTATTTCATACTGCCTTCTTCAAAACGTTTAACTGCCTCACAGCACAACTCTGTAGCCAACTCTCTCTGCTAAGAACTGCGCCGCTTCATATTACTTACGTCTTCGAAGGTAATCAACTCGATGCCGGAACGCCCCAGCTGAATAATTATTCACATCGTCAGTTGTTTCTTCGTCGGGAGATCAATTGTCTGTTGCGCTGTCCGACAACAAATCATGAAAGCGCGAGGTAGCGCAGCTTTGTTTTCTGCCTCAGTGACTTCATTGCCAATTTTTTGTTTCTTCACCGCGTCTCGATAAAGTTGTGTATTCATTGACGGTCAACAAACGCTCACACGTGAACGGGAACGATTCTCTTGCAAAACAACACTCTTTATTGGCAAGTTCCATGGAACTCATTTGCATGGAAGATTTTGACATATTTCTTTGCTACCATTGCAGCAACCTCTGTGTAGGCGGGTTTAGACTACTGCGAAGTCTTGCGAAGCTGCGGAAAAATCTTTGTTTATTTATTATTGCTTGGAAAGTTTTCGAAGACTGTTAATTCTTAGCACTTCCGCTGGTTTTGTTCGCTTTATTTCGTTCAAATTCGCTCCCGGTGCGAAATGTGCCAGAGGTTTCCTTAGCTTCGCTTGTGTTTTTCGTTGTAGGTCTCAGCTTCTGCGTCCACGATGTTACTCTGTGTAGCCTACTTGTTTGAAAAGGTTTTCAGCGTGGTTCTGCATTACTTATTCCGTGTTGTTGCATGGTAGGCAGTAGACACTGGCGTAATTAGAGGTTTGAGCCAGGGGGGAAACTTAACTGATGGAGGCCAACTGACCACTATAGGGGACCCTGAAGCCAATACTAGGTGAAAAGTTGAGAAATGATAGTGAATTCAGATGTGGATATCTATAGTAAAACCCAAAATCACCGGAAAACACCCGGAAAGTCGCAAAAAGCGAACCATTCTGTCATTCCGGTAATGGGATTCCCAGTCAGCGGTCTGGGAAACAATTATGTACAGCAGGGGCCTCCAAACCACGGCTCACGGACCATATCCGGCCCACAAAACCATTTCATCCGGCCCGCGAAGCCATTTTGTCAGCAATGAAGAAATATCATATTTACGGAAAATTTGTTGGTTTAGTTAGTAGAATGTAACATATCCTGAAACGATTAGATTACGTAAAATGTCCGGCTTTTGAACTGTTGTGTAATAGCTTATGTGGCCCTCTGACGAAGAAGTTTGGAGAACCCTGGTGTAGAGTCTATCTGGAAACCACTCTCCTTTGATTTGTTTGTTTGCTGCGTCTGTTTAATTTGAAAAGCACGAGGCAACTCCGTAACGAAAAAGAGTCTTGGCGGACATCACGAGGCTCGCGGTCGCAGAATAGAAAACGAAATGTCAGTATTTCGGTAAGGAACACGGGGTGTTGGATAAAAACCATGGCCACATGCACGCACGCACAAGTTCACAGGTTGTGAGACTCGCGTACGATACACACAAACAATGTTGTATCGTAATAACAATCGACGCTCAACAATACGAGAAGTGGTGTTAAACTCAGGATTACCATATTGCCCCTTTTGGAGCCCTGTTGTCCTTCAAGCTCATAACACGCGCATATTGCTCTCTCGAGAAAAAAATTCTTTTCATGACCGGCATTTGCCTAGAGTTTGCACTGTTTTCGTTGCCATCGTATTGACTTCTGTTCTGATAATAGCTTATATTTTTGTTACCTAATGCCTAGCGAACCTGTATTGAGGTGCCGCAACAAACCTGTTCGGAAAATTTTGAAGAAACGTTCTCTAATCAATTATTCATGTGGCAATATCATCATAACTAGAATTTTTCGAAAATTGTTGTTTTTTGTTGTTCTAAACAATTAGAAAAAAGTTATAGTTTTTCTCTCATCTGTCAAGATTCCGTTTCTAAACAAATTGCATGTCAAAGTCCACCCAAACGCCTCACCAACCTGGTAAATTTAAACATGTCCTAACAGTGATCACACTACACTTGCTAATAGCTTTTTCACGAGATAAATTGTTTAATTCCATCTTCATCATTCTCACATTGTGCGGAACTCGCTTAGTTGAAAGTCCTGCTTGAGGAATAACGCGATTTTTGAAAAAGAAAAAGAAATGCAGTCACAAAGAGCCACAAATTAATTACCCAAAACAGGTATAGCAAAACATCCATTGCTTTTTTATTACAACTTGCTTAATGATTAAGCTTGGTGGAAATTAAGATAAAATGAGCACTGCTTATTCAAATTAAATTTGATTTTCCAGAGCTTGAGTGCATAAAATACACGGAAGATATCATCATATCAAGACAATATTTATGGCACCAAGCGGCAGTAGAGAGGTAAAACACGATCATTCAGAAAGTGTTAGATTGTCGATTGTCGTATGTGTGACAAGCATCAATGTTTTAGTCATTTCCAACAAGTAAGACATCCGTGAATTTTTGTTTTGAATGCTTTTAAGAAAATGCGAAAGGTCACAACTGATCAATAAACTATACATATACCACAATGAACAGAAGTCGGTTTGTTTTATGTTGCGAATGAAAAATCCAGCACTACGATTGCCTCCTGAACCGATGCCAAGCTTCTGCGAACGAAGCCTCGGTTGTAACCAATGTACCAACGAGAGATGTGTCTCATAAGCCTGCAACCAGGGTGGGGGACAAACGGGCAATTACCGACACCCCGAAATTTTTAAAAAGATGTTAATTTGTTAGGTACAACAAGTTACAATCATTTTGCCACCACAAAATATCAGCTGGTTGCGGCCCTGCTGTAAGATCTTTTATTTTCGGGTCTTTTTCTTCTGTTCCATTTCCCATTTGCTATAAACTCGACGAAGTGTTGTGATGTCGCCGCCCGTTTCACTACCACTGCAGTAGTCTTCATCTTCTTCAATGTCATTCCCTGTTTTCAAATGACTTGGTCTGGCAGGAAGATGCCTCTTAAACCTGACGTCACGCTGACGTTGCATGCTATTCCTTTTCAACGATGTCATGGGCTCGTTGTAATATATCGGCTGAGGTAAAGTAGGCATGCCTTGCGCTGTTGGCCGCTGTGATTGATGGCGACACCTCGCGGACTTTGATATCCGCAAGCTACCGGGTGGAACTGGAGGCAAAGGAGTTGCTTGGCGAGAAATCTTGCGTGATCCTAGTTCATTATTTGTTGTTGGTGCTGAAGAAAAAGTTGCAAGAAACGAGTAAACCTTAGAATGAAAAGCAAAATCATCTTGAAGAGCTTTGAAAAATGTGAGACATTAATGCGCATTTTCAATGTATTCAGCCCACTAAAAGCTAATTCCGTAGAGAAAAAAAAGTGCCAAAGAAGACGTTTAGTCTTTCTTTTTAAAGTGCATGCATGAAACAATTCTAAAAGATGAACTCTGTTTTCAGAAAGGTCTAGTCAAGTCATTTTTGCGCTGTAAGTCGGCAACAAATAATGCATTTCAGTTGATATCTGCATCAGATTTTGATCGGTTCTCTATGCTTCGGATCATTAACCGCTCTCGACATCACGAGCAAGAAAGACACCATCAATACAGTTTCAGCCCCATAGGCATGAAGTATATTCAAGTAATGTATTGCATTACACAACGTTACTAAATCTTTCGCTTTCGTTTTCAAAAAAAATTGTACGGGTTGAGATTTTTTCAAAAGAGTTATGTTTGACAGAGCAAGCTGTTTGACTGACCAGCGTGCAAAGAATGCAGAGAGTGGACAGAAGCAGATTTTGAAAAGCCTGGTAAAGATTGATGGCGATTCTGCGAAAAAGACAGTTATTGTTATTAAAACGAAATTTATACAGTACACTCCCTTATGAGAAAAGTATCCTCTGCAATATAACATCTTTTCAGCTTCGATGTGAAATGAGATTCAAAAAATTATTTTGCCAATATAGTAAATCACCATGAATTTATTGTTTATAATCAGTTTGAAATACAAACACCATCATTGTATGGTGTGTATACTTCTCAACGTTTCATAAGGGAGTTTTTCATGCGTGGAAAAATGGTAAAGATTCTGCGAAAGTTTGGCTTAATGCTTCGCGTTTAATTGCTTCAATAAATCTAAAATGGGCTAAATATAAGATTTTGTTTCTTTACTAAAAATATTTAAGTAATCCAATATAATTACAATTACCCGCAAAAATAATTCTGCTTAAGCATGAAGCAGAAATTCGTATTGGCATTAAAATTACAGTTAACATTTTGTTTGTGCAAAAATAACCGAAAACTTAAAAGTTTTTGCTTTGAACATGACCTGCAGTCTGTGCTTTTGAAGCAGTTTTAAATAATTTTACAAAATGCTTGCACAAAGATTACGCTTAATGCGATATTTACTCACCACAGTATCATCCATTCCATCTTGAGAAGTTGTATTCACTGTTTTTTGCTTTTTGCGGTCTTTGTTTTCTGTTTTCGGTTGTCTTCCGGGGAAGCAAAATCTGGATTTAGAGCGAAACATTTGAAGTTAACATATTTTTGCAAACGATATGAACGTTGCTCTCAGCAAAAAAAATGAATATTACTTAAAGCAGAGTTTAATAAGTACTACCAAAAATGTGCGCTTCTTACCTTTTCACTAGAAATGCTGCAACTACAATTAGAAGGCAGACAACGACTGCCACAACGATGATGATGAGATTTGTAGTAGATAAACCTCCCTCTTTGTGAACAACCATGATTGTGTTTCGCGACTTGGAGTTAGCTGAAGCATCTGAGTTCGATCCGTAATCTGTGAAGAGAGAGAGATGCACGTCAGGGTTGATTGTAAAATGTCCAGTCAACAAAAAAGTCGAACTGTCGTGATAAACTAACCACAAGAAACCTGCTGTGTTAGTGCACTTGACAAATCTAACAGAAAGTGTACCATGACGTTTCCTATATTCAAGGAAGTACTCTCCACAACGGGGGTAAGCAAGGAATCGATCAGCAAATTTTTCATAGGAAATCGATTTCACGTAAAATTACGCATCCTCAATCCTTATTCAAATAGAATCTCAGTACTTATTCAAATAGATTCAACTTGAATAAGGATTGGGGATGCGTAATTTTGCGTGAAATCAATTTCCTATTGAAAATTTGCTGATCGATTCCTTGCTCACCCCCATCGTGGAGAGTATTTACTTGGATGGAGATATGTGCAAGTTTGAATCATCGCAAAAGATGAAAGCAGACCGCAGTCGACTGATTCCTTGAAAGCATATACAGAAAACCTGGTGCTTTTAACTGTAACTGAACGTTTCCTAGATTTAAACATTTGTAAGCTTTCGCTTTGAATTCAAAATTTGATTTTACTGCCTAAAAGTTTCAATTACCACAAACGAACGTAACGTCCTTTTTGAAAACATATACCTGGTTGATTATTTCGTCCATAGTATCCTTGTTTAGATGAAGGCGCAGGAGTGCCATCAGATGGTGATCTCACCCAACCATCTGCTTCCGATGAAGGAACAGAGTTGTCGCTGCTACCAGAATTAGCGTTTGTATTCCTTCGATTGATGGCAGTTATTCGATTACCATTGGAGTTTCTCGGAGTTCTGCAGCACAATAGTTTAACTCGTTAAATGCTCTAATTTGGCTGATGCAGCTTTGGAAGTGGTTTTGAGGTTTTGATATGAGTATATATTGGTATTAAATTTGCTTCAAATTGACGTCGTTTCAAGAGGTCGTTTGTAACAACTACAGCAAGCTTTCATTTGGAAAATGTCCAAAAGTATGTCATAAAAACTAGTGTAGGTATGATACGGATCACTTCTCATGCAAAAGTTCTGAATGAACACCTCTTCCACTGCAACGTCGGCTTGAATTCCACATGCTTACTGTTTTCCACAAAAATTATTTTTTGGGTCCTTTCTCTCTTCTGTAATCAAACTAGCTCCAAAAGTTTTATATATCTTACTAGGTAATCTTTACGTAGCATATGAATGTGTAATTCTCCCAGTGTCAACCAGAACTACACCACAACCCATTCTTCGTAAAGATCAAAAGCTATGTAACTTGTACTTCGGTAGTTCAGGTGTTACTGCGCCAGATTTTCCGCTTTCGAGTATTTTGTTTGGTCTGTGGTGAATTTTAACCTGTTTGACATTTAAACAGCAGCGACCAGGCCCGTAACCAGCTTGGGACACCAGGGGGGCGAAGAGTTTTCTTGGAGTGGTACAATTTTTTAATTATGTCCAGCAGTTTTAAACTATGTCCAACACATTTTTCTAGTGGGGGCTACGTCCCCCCTGCGCTCCCCTAGTTACGGGCCTAGCAGCCACATCCTTGTGACTTCGAGGTTATGCATGTTTCGATTACGTCACAGACCATTTGATAACAACACCAAGAATAACTGCAATGCTTCCTCCGGGCACAAACTGAAATAAACGTATTGTTCGAGGTCCAACTCGCTGGTCGCCGCATGTCACGTCATGTTATTGCATATTTTTGTAAATTCTGGAAAACGGGAGTGTCTTTGAAACCTCCAGATTAAAATTTGTTCATCTTGTTTTGTTTAACATGCTTGGTATTCCATCATCCAACATGATGCATCCTCACGGATGTACGCATTTGTCTGGGACTTATTGTCACGCAATTGGTCAGTGTTATCAAACTTCAAAATAATTTATTGCGTCAGTTAACGTGCTTTTGGTGTTTCGTGTCAAATTTTGTTGGGATTTAATTTTTTTCACACGTCACAGGGTCGTCCTGGTGACGTCACACGGCCATTCAAAATTTAAAAGCATATATTTTTAATCAGAACGTGCACGCAATGTTTTTCACTGGCTCCCTAGCGCAATCGGTCGGGAGTTATGATCAAAATTGCCTCAAAGCCTGACAGAGGCTTTAGCAGTTCTTAAAGGGTTGCAGTTTACCTCGATGCACAGCAGTGCCCACTTCAACTTGCCCAAGTGTTACTTTTGTTGCAGAAACAATTGCAACTTTAACCTTTGGAGAGCTGCAGACATCTGTGACAACAACGTGACGCTTCTTCGACGTCATCTGCGTCGCAAAAACTGGCAATTTTTTCGGAATGTTTGCGCTCACTCACATTCGCGGTCGCGGTCTAGCAGTAATCCTAGCTCCTCCTGCCACTCTTCGTCTTTGGGTGCTTTGAGGTCCTGATTGAGATCCGTCATCCCCCAACCAACCGCTGTCGGGTCTAAAAATAAAAGCGTTTTTTTTAGCATTGAGAAATAACTTACAAACGTTGTCAGCCCCAGTAACCGTCTCATTGAAAATTAACCACTAACACAAATGCAAAATAATAAGAAGCATTTCGAAAGACACGTGAAAGAAAAAATATTGAAATCTGTTTTTCATGCTTGCGTTAGTGCTTACCTGACAGTAGGTGCGGATGTCGAAGTGATTTTCCTGTCCGATGCATACACAACTCTGCCAGGCGGCCTGGCTCCGACCCGCGGTCGGGCGTTTAGTCGCTTTTGCTGCGTCGAAAGAAATTTGCTGATGTCTGCTTTGCCTGGGGAAGTGCTCCTAGAAGTGTAAAATGTTCGGCGATCTGCAAAAAAAATGTACACTCTGTAACTTTAAGGTATTTCTCACGTCAACGAGGGCGTCACTGTTGGAACAACAGGATCAACGTTTATTTTTGCTGACGATTTAGTGCTGCTTTCGTCCTCCGAAAATGGTCTTAAACATTCACCTGACCAGTTAACATATGCATGCGATCAAGCGGGAATTAAAATAAGCGCAGAAAAGGCCGAAGTATTACTGTATGTCTTTCCATAAATCCAAGTCACTGCATGCCACAAGTGAGCAGTAATACATTGCAGCAGGTAGACAAGTTCAAATACTGTGGAGTAGTATTTACGAATGATGGAAGGCGGAACAAAGAGATTGATATATAGATTGGTAAAGCAAAAGATGTTGTAGGTGAGCTTCATCGCACTGTGATCACAAAACGGGAGCTTTCGGACATCGTAAGGCTGTCAGTTTTCAAATCGGTCTTTGTTCCGATCCTCACCCATGGTCATGAATCTTGGGTAATGACCGATTGAGTGCTATCTCATGCACAGAAGGGATTGGCTTTCTTGCGACAAGTTCACAGCGTAATAGTTCGCGACAGTAGTACGCAGCGTGAAATTGGTAAAGTCCTGATTTTCGAGTCTCTTCTCCGAATAGAAAGACCACAGTGGCGATGGTTCAGCCACGTGACCAGAGTGCCTCAAGAAAGATTGGCAAGGCCAGTCCTACTGGCTACACCCACGGGAAAGCGAGCCAGATGTAGACCAAGGACCAGGTGGCGTGATTACATCTCCCACCTTGCTTGACCCAGGGTCTCCCAAGGAATTTTTCCAGAGGGCACGAAAACCAACACCGGCCCCTCTACCTTCTCGTTTCTGGTGCCCTCGTTGAAACTTGTGTAACTTATTTGTGTAGTAGCCAGATATAGATAAAACAGCTACCGTGCCAGGATTTAGAAACAAATTAATTGTAATACTGTTAGCTGGTTTACACTAGTAATTTTGAGTTTGGTTACAGAAAGACTTAGTGCACGCAATTTTCATCCTCCCTGAGCCCCAGTACCAACCGAGACTGGGTGCGTTGTACCTCTTGTACCCCTCTCTCGCACGCCCTGGATTAACCTCGTACTGGTATTGAGACAGAAACAGTGTTAAAGGTTGCTTAAAACCCTAAGATATTTCGATACCTCTTAGGTCTGCTGCTCGTGCTACCATCTCGAGGAGAAAAGCGGGTGTGAAAAGTGAATTAGTGAGATTCTGTGGACTTCAAACGTTTTCAGATCTTATCATAAGTGCTAAGACATAACCGCAAAAACTTTCAATCTATCTATAGCTTTCACAGCATGGAAGGCGAGGCCAAAGTACTCCGGCGCGGTTTAACCCGCAAATTACTGAAAACACACAGCTCATTTTTTAATTGCACGAATAAAATCAAAATAAAACTCGGATTACCCCAAGGATCAAAATCTTTCACTCGAGAAGGAGTTTGACAATCTGATTAAAGCTTCTAAAAATTAAGAATACATGGAAAACTAGACTTTGTTGAAGTCACCAAAAGAATATAGTCAAAAATGAATAGATGGCCTGAGAAACCAATTGATCAATTTCAGTGTGAAAAGGTAAAAAATGCTCTACCTGTGTAACTCATAGTACAGTAGTCATTACGTTTTCTAAACTTGTTTTGCTCAAAAGCAAAGCAAATAAGCTACTTCATTTTGTGATTTTTCAGTTGTTTTTACAAGGCCAGCAACAGCAGCAATAACTAGTATATTTGACGTTTTAAAACTTTTTAAAAGAAAGAAGCATAAACTTTGGCGAGTACCTCTAAAGCCTGGCCTTTCCCTTACGAATCTGTATCTGAGTATAAACCCTCTGTATCCTGCTCCAGATTTGTCTCCTTGCAAATCCATCCGCAACAAGGTACCTGACAACAAAGTTGTTTAAATAAAGCAGTGACAAAACATAGCCATACTAACAAACTAAGACGCCATGTTCTCCATAAAAAATATTTCCCCTGAGTGTACTGATTGGGACTGATATTTATGTTTACAGTTAGCAGTAGTCGTTATAATCTGTGCCGCATATTTCATCAACATGAAAGAGGTTTTGCGTTACCTTACTCTATCGCTATTCAACGCTGTATTCGTCACAGTAAGCGTGTGGGCAACCAACTGTACCACTTGGCCGGTAAGTTAGAGCTAGTGTATTTAATTTCATTCAACTTTTACCCCGTGATATTTTTAATTGCCGCACAACACAAATAAGCAATAATCAGGTGTTTTGTTCAATGCTCACCGGCCGAGACGTAATCTCCAGGAGGATTGGTTCCACAAAAGCGACCTTGCGTTTTTCCGGTTCCGAGGTCGATAACCTTAAAGCAAACTGACTTTTGTACGATCAAAACAGTTTTAACAAAGATGTTCTACGTATTCAACGTATTATAGAGCTAGAAGAATGATAAAAACTCCACTGGCCCGCGTTTGAAATGTCACTGCAACATTTAAATACTGTACTTTAACTTGCCTTCATTGCGTGACCTTTGTTCAAATATGAAATATTTTACAAAGGGTATAAATTACAGTTATTGTAAAACAATTGAAAAATCGAGCTAAGCTAGCAGCAAGGAATGAAATAATCATGGGTTATTGACCACATGATCGAAAACATTGTTCTTTTTCTCCAGAGAGATTTACTGTACAGTAAAATGGTGAACTCTTAGACATTCTTATTTATTCAAAAGACTATTTAATGCTTAAGTCAGCCCACGGCTGGCTTCTGCTTAATTACAGACATGTCAGAAAACCTTACTGGTTTGATCTTAATGCCAGTGCAACCTTTCACAAAGTTTTTACGTAGTTCAGTGACTTTGCAAACAGTGAAATGTAACTCCAATACTTCTTAAAGAGGAAGTTGCTGAAAGTTTACAGCACTCAGAGTCAGAGCATAACTTTTACTAAAAGCATTGCGCTGCGCGAAAACGGCAATACACTGCAGCAGGTCAAGAAGTTCAAGTACCTTGGGAGGCACCTATACAAGTGACGAGAAGCAGAACAAAGAGAATGATAGACGGTTTCGCAAAGCGAACACAGTTCTAGATGAACTTTATCGCTCAGTGGTCACAAAACGAAAGCTTCCAAGCACAGTAAAGCCGTCACTTTTTAAATCGGTATTTTTTCCTATCCCATGAGTCTTGGGTAATGACTGCAATACAACTATTTGGGTTTTGCTTCGCGACAAAATAAGCAGCTGTGAAATTCANAAAGTCCCGAAGGTCGAAATTTCGAACCACTTCTCCGAACACAAATATTTCAACTACGATTCTTCAGCTACGTCACCAGAAGACCTTGCTTGGTCAGTGTTGTTGTGGAGCCAACGGAACTATATCAGAGGTTGATGAAAACCGTGATGTATTTCTATAGAGCCGCTGTCCCCACTACCCCCACAATAGGAACATTTTGGTGTGAAAATGAAAGTATGAAAGAACGCAAGAACGAACGAATATAATGCATTACACACTAAGAAATGCAAGTGCTCGCCCACACCAGGTTCACCATTATGTCAACACTTTGATGCCTTGTTTAGAAACAATCTGAATGGCTTTGTTCAACGATGTGCATCTTCATCTAATTTTTTATCCGATCACTTCAAACTTTGGTGCTTTTCACAAATTTTCATTTTCCTTCACTATTCAATGCTTCTGTATGACGGTGATCGTTTGCAATAGTTGCTGGTGTATTGTCTTGGTTGGTGTTTGTTTTTTCTTCAGTATTGCATTTGCGTAGCAACCAAAACCTTCGGCATGCTTCGTGGCGCCTCATGATTTCTGTATTTTCCTATGGTTCCTCTTTCATTCCTATCATGTCCACGATGTGTACAAGCCAAATACGTACAAAGGTAATTATATCAAACTAGTAAAATACCAACCGTCACATCTTGCTTTAAATTTGGTGCAAAAAAACAGTTGTGAGCCATAGCTAACTATCTTGCAAAACTATTTGAAACCTATACAAAACAAACTATATGCTTTGTGCGCCGCTGAGAACCCCTATCCGACTTTTTTTAGCTATTTACTTCAAAACCTGATATTATAATGTCTTCACTTTGCTCCCACTGCCGGATTCCTGTTTGATGATGAGTCAATGTAATTATAGTTGATGTGCTGCTCCAATGTTTGGCTCCTCTCTGTGTTGACTGTGTTCATCAACTAACACCTACTCTGTCATGTGCTATGACTAACCATTTTTGTGTTCTTGTGTTATTCGGTGAACCTTGTGATAAGGACCATGAGTTTGACTCAAAATAAATATTATTATTATTATTACAGTGAAGCATTGCTGGTATTACCTAATTTATGGAAAAGTACTAGACCTCTAACTAAATTTACACATTTTGTCTTCGGTCCGCATTTTTTTCTGCCGAGAAGAAACTGAACAATCTTTTTGGAAATGTAACTTTTTCTCTTACGCATGGATATCTCCAATCCTGCCTTTTTTACTAAAGAAAATGTTCATGAATCTAATATAACAATTAGAAGGCTATCAAAAACATCAGATGGCTCCTTTTTCAGTTGTTTGGAATGCAACAGCAACTGTTCATTTCATCTTTCTCTTGTAAACCACACTGAAAATATCTGTGACACTTACTTCAATATACTGAGCACGACATGTTGATCCGACTGGTCCTTGCATATGCAAGTCTTGAAAGGCAATTTTCACTTTCCAGCCAATAGGAGCCTCAACTCTGCAATAAAAGTAAGTGCAACTCGCAAACAAAGCAAGAGCTGTTATGAAGAAGTAACCGCAATCGATTATCACGTTTTTTAATTTTATTCATATATTTTACTATCCAAAGGTTTCAAAAGAACGATGTGACTTATAGTGTATGGATGAGAATATAGCCCATGTGCTGAAGTTAGTTTCACACTGAGTTAATAAATTTAGCACTGCAATGATAGCACTTGGTAGCTTAGTTTCATTCCCCATGCATTTCTTCTGTTTTGTATTATTTTCATATTTCTAATTTTTAATTTGTCCTGATCGTTGTTTGATTACGGAGGTTTTTTCTTAATGTTAATTTTCTTTTTTCTTTTTGGTTCATTTCTATTTGTCTTCGTTTTAAGTGTTTTTTGATTTTGTTTTGTCATTTTGTGCTGGCATGATTATCTGTTTCTTTCTTGTTTTCGGGTGTTCCTTTTGTTTATTCATTTTCCTTTTTTGGATTCTTTGTTGACTGCTGTGCAGCATTACTAATGCTCATATTCTTTTACATAAATACCGCCAGCAATTCTCCTGTGTTTCAGGTTGGGTACACGACAAACGATTGGTAAGCAGGTCCGGATTTACAATGGGGCTAACGGGGCTTAAGCCCGGGCCCCCCCGCAAGCGGGGCCCCGTATTCCTTTCAAAAAATTTAAAATCCTGCTGAAAGACCTTGCATCCTTGTTGCACAAGCTTTGCAAATGCCAGTACCTAAACCAGGTTGTTCAACTTGTCTGTAATCTCCATAAATCAAAGTATTGTATTTCGTGTCCGTTTACAACGTGGTTAGGGGTGCTAATCATAACATAAAATTGCAATGAAAACGCTTAAGTTGAGATCTGTTGTGTTCGTAGCTTATCTGCGCCTGCTCTCAAAATGTGTTCAGACTGGAACGTGAGATTCGCCGAGGTATTTTCAGGTCTATAGTTAAGAACGCTAAACATTTAAAATGCTACAAATATGTTTTATCTAAACGTTTAACTTTTATTTTTGACACAATATGTTCATAAACGTTTTATTCGTTACGATGAAACCTGATAAAAATCACCACATTTTGAGCGAGTTTTCACTTTTCACAGCTTATTATATATTAATACGCAGTGTGGATCGGAAGAAGTTAAAATTGTTAAGCTTTGTTCAGTTACAGTAACATCTGTTACCCATAAAACTTTTGAGAATTTTTACATACTTCTGCCCTACCACGTGACATTAGTGATATTGACCACTTCTGACCTATTTTCAGGTTGTTTCAACCATACTACATACGCAGAAATGGTTTTGGACTTGGTTTCGTGAGAGTGCCGCATTATGTAAAAAGTCAATCTTGCTTGAAAGCGGTGTCACCTGACCTGCGACAGCGTAGGGGCATTGGTTTACGCAGCCGTTCGTGGTTACGCCACGCGATGTGCTACAGTTAGGATCAGCCCATATTTAGATTGATTCTAGTCATACCTTCCAAACTCAACTGCGTTTTGTAAAAGTTAGGATAAACTCAAAATCATTCTCCAAAAAGTTACCTTCCTCGTTTCTTTATTATTCCTAGTGTGAGCCACACCAATACCAGCAAATAAAATGCAATCAAACTCCTAGCAAGAGGCGAATATGCACTTCTAGGACTAAGCACGGACATTGACTGGATTCCGAAACTCTGACATTGATGATATTGAATCCACATTCAGAATACTGCTGCTGCTATGATTTACAAGCAGCAGCTCAATGCAGTCAGTCGAAAATGGCCATTATTTGTGCAAATAAGTCAAAAATCACTGAAAGTTGATTTTAATTGCAGCGCCAGCGTTAATGGAAGATATCTACAGATTTGAAGCATTTGCTTCAGCTGTCTGACGAGTAACGACGTAAGTGACGGCAAGCTAATTCCATGCGCAAAGATTCAGAGAACTATAGCCCATGTGATTTTTGCTTTAACAGTCATACAGCCATATTTATCATTCAGGTATGCTTCTTGTTTTGAGTAAAGTACGCAGGCCTGCCGACAAAGGGATCCTGATCCTACATTATTTTCAGTGTTGGCCAACAAAATTACATAGACTGTGACACCTGCATAAAATCTCCCTTCACCTTTATACATCCGAAAAACCGTCGCTGGGATTTCACAGCTCACGATTGCAAAGGCTGCAATAGGTGTAAAATCCAGTGAGTAAAATTGAATCGTAACAGAAAATAAAGTGTTCGCTTATTTTTCGTGAACCATAATCGAACCATTTTTTGCTTTTTGGAATTAACATCACCAGAGCAGAACCAGAGTTGTAAGTCGGGCCAGGCTTTTCGGGTCAGGCCGGGCTCGGTCCGGGTTTGGGCTAAAGTTTGTCAAAATGTTTCAGGCCGATTTCGGGCCTGCATCCAAAACATTTTTATAACATTCAGAGCAGGCGCGTTGATTGGGGGGGCAGTGGGTGCAATTGCCCCCCGAATTCCGAAAGTTGCACCAAAGCATTTCAGGATAATCAAGGTTTTGATGTGTAAGCCAAGAAATACTTCAGTGCATATCAACAAAATTGCGGAACCTGCTCTACTTCAACCTTTAGTCGAACCTGATCAAAGCAGTATGGTTCACCAATTGCCCACGATCAATCGAACATATTGTGTACATGGGCATTGGAAAATAGAATTTTCCATGGAAAGCCAATAATTTTCGTAGGGGGGGGCAAAATCGTGTAATTTCATTTTTTCTAATGGAAACTAAAAAAACGATCTTTTTTGCTAAACATTTAACATGAAAATGTCAAATTTCCAAATGCAGGGAGGGGCCATGACCCCCTTCTACCCATCCCCTTCCGACGACCATGGTTGTGTGTATAGTGTAAATGTTTGAGATTTCATGTCATGGCTCAACATTTACCTGAGGTTTAAGCTCCATGTGGAAGCTAGTGATAACGAAATACGAACTTGTATCTAACCGCTTGTAATCACTAACCGAAAGTAAAACAAGGAGTAACGCTTTTCGCAACTGTTTCGGGCGCACCAGCCTGCTGTATCTCACCTAATGGTTATGTAAATTTAATTTCAAGCCCATTGCAAAATTTATCTGATAATTTTGGCGTGCTACAATTACTGCATATCTTGTCCTTGTCTGCAGCATCAGCGGTAGCCTTAAATGAACAGCATAGATCTTTCTTCTTGTGCAGTTTTAAACCTAAATAGCGGCGATGTACCTTTCATATGCCTTGAAGCTCAAACCGTGACTGAGAAGGAATCCAGTTTCAAAGTATTTTTTATTACGGAAATAGGCCATAGACCAGGGTGTCAAACTCAAATTGCTCCGAGGGCGAAACTCGGACTTACAAAAGAACCAGGGCCGCAATATGACTATCCTGCGGCCGCATTATGACGCTGACGCAACAAAGGTGGTACCTGAACTTTACTAGAAACAGCTTTTGCATCTTTTTTCCTGCGGTTGGTACAGGCCCGTCGCCAGGATTAAGCAGCAAGGGGGGCCAAAAACCAGAAGGGAGACACATTTAAAAATACAGTATTGGATGTATGCAGTAACTGGGGGTCCAAACGTGAAATGGGGGGGACCGATTTCACATGGGGGGCCGGGCATCACTGCCCCCCCGCTGGCGACGGCCCTGGGATGGTACCGTGAGTTATAGGGAATTTATCCCTAGCCCGTCGTACGTTCGTTCAAACGAATTTGTTCACTAGCTAGCCGAGCACTTAACACCGGTGAATAAAGTAAATAACCTAAATGTTAATTTTTTGAAAATTCTGAAAACGCATCGCGGGTCGCACAAAATGCCCTCGCGGACCAACTGCGACCCACGGGCCGCGTGTTTGAGACCCCTATCATAGACACTGTTCAGAAACAATTGCATTCTTTCCATATATTTGTTTGTTACGATTAAGCCTGCATTGTGACGGTTAAATTACAATCATGTGGAGCGTTAACGTTGTCATCAATGATTTCACATTAACTTGCCGGCGAAAAAAACAACACTTTGAGTCAAGTAATGACAATCCGACCTGTGCGTAGTCTAAAAAGTGTCACAACTTTCATCTGATATGAATTGCCACCCTATTCTACTGTAAACTTGACATCATTCCCCTGCAACAGGTAGACTCAGCAGCAAGCAGGAAGATGTTTTTTATTTTGAAGTGCTGGGGATATTGACACTGCCACTACTTACAGATAGCTTGCCATCTGTTTTATCGATAAACGCATGTGACTAATTTGAAAGAAATTGACTTTTTTCCGAGTGGATTGGATTTTGTTATTTTAACAACCATGGATTTTAAAAACGTTTCAACTGCTTGCGCTCGAATGGCAAGATCAGCGGTTCGCAAACTTTTTTGAGCCCTACCCAAATCTGAGTTTGGTGAAAACGCCTCATACAACGACCCAAGCCTCACACATATTGTGAAAAAAATAATTATCGTATCGGTTATTTTGGCAGTAAGTTGCTAAACTCGTTTTTAATGTCAGCATTTCACTCTTTTCTCAAGTACCTACACTACAGACAAAGACAAACAGCGGTAACGTTGAAAATACAAAACTTCAGTTTGGCTCGACTCGGCACGGCCCGTTTTTTGACCCTTCGTTGCCCTTGTTTGGGTTTCAACCGATACTCGGGAACCACTGGGATGGATCAGCTAACCCACTGTTGTGTTATGTTTCGGCAACAAGTGTTTCTTAACTTTACTGCAAAGACGTGATGAAAATCAATTGTGGCTTCGTTTACGTAAACACACAACCATTTTCACATTTTGTGTAGAGTGCGTGGGTCAAACATATGAAAGTTTGTTTAGAGGACATGTGTAACTTTTGCATTTCATAGCATTTAATGCCATAAAGTCCAAACATTTTTCAAACGCGTTGAGATGTTCTAGCCATTACGTTATCAGCTGCATATATCAATCAGTCGCTCAAGAATTGGACAAGATCCACTTCTTACATGCGCGCAAGCTTTGTAGACCAACTTCGGGAGTCAATAAAGCAAAGTCGCTACTAGGCTTCGATTGAACGAGTGTTGGTGGACATCAGAAGCGTGTAAATATAAAAACTCAATCATAATGGCGGCCACAATGACTCCTTGCTCAACTGCGATTTTGGCTGCTAAAATCATACTGCAGGTTTTGCACTTGAAACATCGAGATTTTCACAGGCGCTCTTGCATGAAAGTCTTACGAGAAAATTGTGGCTTTCATCCAGAATAGAAGCTTGGAACTTTATTGTAAACAAACTTTAAAACTGGTCAGTTCAATGAAAATGGACTTCGTATTTGCTGGCTTCAATCTGAACATAATTATTTTGAAAAAAGCGACAGAAAAATGCACCTTTTATGGATGATGCTTCAAAAACAAGGGCAAGGGAATTAAATAATCAAATGTTGAGACCATGTTGTGCAGTTGTTGTTTGCCCCCCCTATCGAAATTTCTGGCTACGTGCATGATTCAGAGTAACGATTTTTTTCTTTCGTGAGATATACAGGATTTGTTTTGCTCGCCGCGGTGACTTCTGCGAGTGAAGTGATTGCAATTTTCTTCAGCTAATTCTTTTTGCAAATAGCTGCGTTCTTTTGTTTTCTGCTGGGATTAGTCTCACTCCTTTTGAGAAGGCGACAGCAGTGAGGAAATTAGCAAGGGATAGCATTGCTTCGAAGAGATCAATCACTCCCTCGATTTTGGCTTGTTTCAAGAAACGATGGCCTACAAACAGGCTTTTCATGCCTACAGCGCTACACTAGATAGTTTCTTTTATGCTTATAGCGCCATCATGGATAGTTTCGTGACAGTTTCATTTTTTCTTAAGAAACATTACATTCTGCAGCATTAAGTATGTTTAACTAAGCAGCTCAGTTTGTGCTTGTTTAAGCCAGTGTTTTGGTCAAGGTGTGATAAAGCCGTGCACTTGCAGCTATATCTGTACACTACGCTTTTTGATACCCGGCAGTTGCGCTTATCTTGACTCATTCGGTAAATTTGGCTTTTGGGCCTAAATCGGGCTTCAAAAATAAAGGTCGGCCACGGGCCGGGTTCGGGCTTCAAATTGAGGCCCATTTACAACTTTGAGCAGAACCGCCTGTAAATATTTTTTACCAGTTTCTTTATTAAACTGTACGGTCACCATATTTTCGTCACCCAATACGATGCATTTGGTTGATGTAAAATAAAATGACTAAAGATGAATTCGTAGGCTTATATTAGATGAGCTTTAACGTGTTCTGGCACAATGTAGGTCTAACGTAGCAAAAGGTATTTATCAGAAGTTTTATTTTTGATGAAAAATCCAGAGTTTCAATCAATTTTCTGAGTTTTAATAATTGGTTTCTAGTTTTTGTGCTACTTTGCGGATTGTGAAGTTTCAAATTGGCGAACGAAATCGTTGCTTGTGCGGAAACCGCAAGCGCTCTGGAGTTGATTTAGCCATGCTGTGTGGGTAGATCAGAAATCAGAATCTCTATATTATATTGATAGAGAGACTCTGGGTATATGGTCTTATCAGCAATAATCTTGCGCTATGATATGACGTAACACAGTTTTAAGACAATGATTCAAGAAATGACGAGCTCTTTGGAGAGTGAGAAATTGCGTTGTAACCGTTCTCATGCTGCACCCTTTCAGATGCATGGCGCACCGCCAAAAATAATGCCTCAAAGTGATATTTCGTTCCACAATACTGCGAATCGTGAATTCACTGATTTACTGATGCGGCAGTCTTACGCAAGGCTTAGGAGTCGGCAGAAAAATTGAACGACCCCGATTCCGACTCCGGAGTCGGCAAATTTCAGCTTATTGACTTTGACCCCTCTGCCGGCACCTTCTGTATCAGGGCTGTCAAACGTGTTTGCGTTGTACCAAATAATCAAGCTTGAAAAAATCCGGTCTGTTTTTCCAAACGTGGAAATAATTTTAAGATTATTCTTATGTTTGATGGTCACAAACTGTTCTGGTGAGAGATCATTTTCAAAGCTGAAAAGAATCAAAAGTGTGCCTCGTTCAACAATGTCACAAGAACGGCTGTCTGATCTGAGTATTCTTTGCGTAAAGAATGATAAACTGCGGCTTATTGATTTTGATGACACCACTGACGAATTCGCAGCCAGGAAAGATCGAAGAAAGATGTTTGACAATAAATTACCTACCTACCGTAACCGCATACTCGCTTACCATAAATATGTAAAAAGCCTTAACAGGTTAACATGAAAGCATGACAATTTGATAATCTGATTGTTTTGCGTGAACAATTAGCTTNTTGCTAAATGATCTACAAGCTATGATTTAAAAATATTTTCAACAAATGTTAAGATTAAACATTTTGACAATTTTCNAACATTAAAATGCCACGTAATGNTCATGCTGGATTGCTAGATTCCAGTGACGTGATGTTGATTATACCAGGGGCTTTTTAAGGAAAATGTTAGGCTTTTTAAGGAAAATGTTAGGGCTTTTTAAGGAAAATATTAGGTAGGTACCCGGTGTGGACCTGTAGGGACCCGGTTTTCTCTGATTCTAGGGACCCAATGATAATTTTCTCTGATTCTAGGGACCCGATTTGAAATTCTGGTAACCCGATTCGGGTCTCTAAACACCGATCAACCTGAATTATACTGTACTTTTAATAACAGTCTTGTCTGTTCTTTCATCATGTGATCAGCGTAAGACACTGTCAGGCGAGTTTACGCTGTCCATAGGCTCTAAAAGCTTTCAAGTTTATCGTAATGTCATGTCGCACTTACATTCCAAGACTTGAATTTAACCAAAAACTTCGTAGGGTGAGCGCAGACAGTACTGTACAGATTTATGAAAATCGATTCGCATCCGTATATACGGGGGAGTTGACCTGCTGGGTCATCATAAATGCTAGAGAGTTTTTCACAAAAAGGGCGTACCACGATTGACTGAACATGATGACGTTACAGGGGCCCCAATGGTTAAACTAGCCAGGGGTCCCGCTTGTCTTAAATCCGACCCTGCTGGTAAGCTTGTGCTACGAATGCCTACGACCCAGCGAAACGCTCCGGTGGCTGTCTAACCATGACATCGTTATCATGAGGGGCGGCTCGTCTAGACGGGCTTCCGGGCTGCAGCACTCCCTGAAAAATGTAAGGCAAAAGATTCCGCCAAATGGCCAATCTCGCTTTAAGTTTGGATTTAGTTACGAAAATTTCACAACACAATCATTTTCGGTACTTCCGACACCATTTCGGCTGAACGTTTCCTAGGAATCCAACA
>JGI24021J15306_10000859_pt1 | contig 26825 bp, 19 predicted proteins | sample Ectturendosymbi1_FD_15306 | JGI IMG/M metagenome (IMG submission 15306) | reverse complement strand
GTCTTAAGAATAATTGTAATTATAATTGTAATTTGCGATTTTTAGCACAGAGTAATTGTAATTGTAATGTAATTGAAAATTTTGGAGGAGTAATTGTAATTATAATTGAACAGATTTGATGTAATTGATCCAACTCTGCTTCATAGTCTATGATATGAATTTGATAGAAAGTCACAGCGACGACGACGAGTTGTGTCTGTTGGAAGTTGCAGAAGAATCAATCGACGATTTTGTGCTGCTTGCATCGTTTGAACAGGGCCTTCAACATGCACTTGATCGGTTTTCAGCTGCGAGCGACCGAGATGGAATGACACTTGGCACAAAAAAGACCGAGATCTCTTCAGAACCCAAGTCAACGTATGCGCTACAAACAAGCGGCAATACACTGCAGCAGCTGGAGAAGCTCAAGTACCTAAGTGGTGTAGGAGGCGGGGGTGCAGGGGGTACAAGCGCACCCACAAAAGTTTTGATTTGTTGAAAATCCGGGCAAAATCCCTGAGAATTTGGTCAGATTCTCTGAAAATCTGGGCAAACTCCCTGAAAATCCGAGCAAAATCACTATCTAGGCATAATCCAGGCAAAAATGGCGCCCAACGTTGTTTGACTTCAAAAAATGACGCGCAACCTTTGCAGAAAAACAAAAGAAGGCCCTTTTTTGGAGGCCGCATCAAAAAAAGGCCTTCGTGATCTTTGTGGGAGAAAATTTGTAGGCAAAAGTTGCGCAACAACTTTTCGGGCAAGTTTGGGGAAATTCGGGCAAAAATCCTTCGCACCCTCAAAAATTTGCTTGCTCCTACACTTATGCCCGGTATGATATTCAAGAGTGACGGAAGGCAGGATGAAGAGCTTGATACACGAATTGTTAAAACAAACGCAGTATTGCGAGAGTTTCATCGCTACGTGGTCACAAAAAAGAGCTTTAAAGCACCGCAAAGCTGTCAGTTTTAAATGATTTTTATTTTGATCCTCACCTATGGGCATGAATTTTGAGTAATGACTGAAAGTTCACAATCTCAAGTAGGCTTACAAGCTGCAAATATACAATATTTTTCGAAGAACCCTATATGAGTCGAACCACTTCCCGGACGGAGAGATCCCAGCTACGATGGTCCGGTCATGTAACCAGAATGTCTCAAGAATGTTGTTAAGGCGAGTCCTGCTGGCTAGATCATCGGTAAAGCAACCTAGGGCCGATCAAAAAGCCAGGTAGCGTAATTAAGTCTCGGACCTCTTGGTCCCGTCTTACTGTGGAGCCATCGAAACTATAAGGGAAGTTGCAGAAAGCCAAGGGGTTAATTTGAGAGGACTGCTTCTCCGCGACCTTTACAAGGAGAAAATTGCTACGAAAAATAAAGAGTGAATTGGCTTGAATTCTGCGCTTGGAATTTTATAAATTCGCGTTACATAACACACATAAAACAATATGAAATGATTCGATGAGCATGAGAAAGATACGCACGGCTTCACATGGAACAATGAAGAATTCAGACGACATTTGCACAAAATGGCATCGAAAGTTTTGCATGAAAGCACAAGTGGCAGATGATATGTTAGGTTTTCACCCTGGCCGGAACCATATAACTGTTCCGACTTGCATGTTAATTTCTTGTAGGAGCATCATTCGTTTCTTTCAGACCATTCATTAGCGACTCATAACTTTGTCGTTCGCAAAAATGCTTCAGTTAAAAATCAAAGCTTGCACCTGAACGTCTGCCATGCAGTCGATGAACAGTGAACACCTGAACTCCACCAGGGAAACAAAAAACGCGGTTTTATCAGCACTACGTCACGCACATGTTACTTTTCCGAAGTTTTATGGGCAGAAAAAACAACGAATGTCAGACAGACAAACTGTGCAAATCAAAGCGTCCTATTTAAAATTTCTGAATGGCACAAATAAAGGTCCTTACTGCAGCAAGTCATGCAGCTACAGAATAATGGGGGTTGTTGTAGACCCAGGAACAACACGGAATAAGTGGGGCGACCAAACGCGCATCAATACCCCAATTTGCATCGTTGTGTAGGAAATTTTCCTTTCGTTCTACAACTTTGTCGCATCAATTCACGAATCTGAGCTATTGATTGACCGAGACCCTCTATTGCGCCATCAAGGTACGCATTGTTTAAAGCGGTGATATGAACCACTCTCAGAGCAGGTTTGACTTGGCGCTTACGTAATTTACGCTTTCGGTGCGCACTTTCAAAGTCAGACAACTTTGGTTGTAACATAATTCAAAAGTGCACAGATCATGAGCAACACGCATAACCAGCAAGTCGCATGCAGATTCGTAATTTGAAAAAAAACGCGGCGAAACATCAAGATTTCGCAAAAGCGGTGGAAGTAACCAAAAGTAGCCAAGTATGAGTGTTACAGACGGTCAATTTTCTGCGACGATTGCTGGTGAAAGTGAGTGAGTGATTTCTAGAAAAACAAAACTGCGCCAGGCAGCGCATTCACAAACCACCAACAGTACGGTATCCGAAGAACACTTTCAGGAAAGTCCCTATCTAACGAAAACTTCAACAACTCACAGTTTGTGCGCAACAGTACACTAAGTGCAACAGCAACATTTCTAACAAGAATGGACGATGCTTGTTATTCGAACAAGTTATTCGCAGACTTAACAATAAAAGATTCGTGAAAACCTGGGCACGAAGCATACAGACATGCTACAGTAATGTTTAGGAAATTTCACATAAATCTCACATTTGTCGAATACGTTTAGTACAGAACGTTGAAGTGATAGGGGTCTTAATGTTTTAATTTCACTACAACTAGCATCAGAGGGTCAAATGGCTTCTGTTAAAGGCAAGTTAGTTTTGCAATTTTGTAAACAAGCGGCAGTCAAACGATTTTGGACCAAGACAACCTGTGATCTTGAAGATGCTTCCTACTCAACGTTTCAGATAAAAGTTATTCAACACCTGTGACGAGTTTTTCTTTGGCTGGTAGAGGCGCTGTATCCAGATTCCGCTGCATTTGCGATTTTCTAACGTTTTATACAAGAAAAAAACGTCATTGCAAAACCAGTATCAAGTTGTTGCTATACACAAAGCCCTGAGTGTTGCAAGCCAAGATAACACCAGCACTTCCGCAACAACAATGGTCGTAAGCGCAAATTACATAATATGCTTTGCTAAAAACAATCTGTAAACGTCTTGCGAACCGGGAGGAGTATTGACTCAAATTTTAATTTCAAAGATCTAACACAGCGAACATATGGCGCATGGAATAAAATGCATACAGGGACGCTGGAGAGCGGGTGCATCGCCCCCCCTGACCTTTCAAAACGGGGGCAACGGGGGAGGATATGGCTTTCCATAACAGCATCATAGGCAATTTCATGGTTGATCGAGAACGACCGGAAACAAATTTATTGCAGCTTTTCGCACATCCAGTTCATAATTGATTTCTATAATTTCTATTATCGTTTTTGAAGTCAACATTGCTGCTGATCAGAAACGAGCGTAACAACAACGATCTTTTTGTTTTTTACAAATTTCCCTCGCCCCTCAACACTTTTACTGCCCTTTTTGCCCTACGGCTGCTCCGGCGTCACTGCATGCATTTATATCAGATGCCGTTTGTCAACATCATGCTCTCCGTTGTATGAGAGTCAGCAAGCTTGCCGTAGCCTCAACGAACCAAGACTGCGCTTCGTAAAACCTTCCTAATTCATGCACTGCAGGGTCCATGGATTCAAACAGGTATGTAGCTGGGTTTTACGATTCACTGCATAAACGCGAAGCAGTCCTGCAGTTGGGATTCAAGGTGCGTTTGTGCAGCATGTTCTGTATGAATTAGAAGCACATTTTGCCATATAGCGATTCTCAACCTGTATGCCGCGAGAGATTTGCAGTTGTGTGGCGAAACTTCTGAAATATTTGGAAACATTCGTGGTTTTCGTTAAGGAAAACTTCTGCAAGATAGTTTACTGCTCTGTGCCACTCCAATGGTAACATAAGTTATATAATAGCATTGACATGCAGTATCATTGATCGCCCTCTGCTTAACCATTTTTATGTTGTGATAAGTTTTCATTGCTTCTTAGAAGACGAATGTGTTAGATTGCCGGCCTTACAGTCGAGGGAAAGGGAGTGCGTAATGAAAAAAGCTTCTGATCGGTATGATTAGCTTGATATGATCGATATGATTACCTTCCTAGAACGGCTTAGTTTTCAAAGTGCACCAAAGTCTTTTCGTCAGGGCTAACGTAAACAGAGCTTGGAAGAGTTTCGCCCATCCGCTATTCAATCCTAACCGCTGATCAGTGCAAAAAGCCGTCAAAATAATCGTTCGATTTGCATCTTCATGTCTGGGCGAACACGGATTTTTTCGCTTTGACAGAAATCGGAAGCAAAAAAGGGAAGACTTCCTGGGACGGATGACGAAATGCGGGTGCGCTTGGCAACGCTAGCACCACGATGTACTATTGTTTGTTCTCAAAAATAGGAACAGCCATCAAAAGAGAGCTGTTTGCAAAATAAAATCACTACAGCAACTTTTCGGGCCTTTTACTTTGCAGAAGTGCTGCAAAAAAAACTGTTTTCTTAATGTACCGCAGACTTTTTATTTTCTTAGTGTGCTGTAAGCATAAAAGGATTGAATTTCACTGCTACAGAATATTGACACATCGTGCATTGACTGTGAGGAAAAATACGGCAATATCAAACCATTAAACACCAATTGCGCGAATGAATCTGGTAGCATTTGCAATAGTCACGATCAATTGTATGCTTTTTTCTTCAAATAGTTCGACTCTCCTAACCATTACAATTGCAAAAAGTTGCGTACTTGTATGAGTGGAAAAGCACTGCACTGCTTATAGTATATCAATAATATGCGAGCCACCAAATATTATCCTGGGAGCTTTGTGATTCAGTGGACCTCCATTTCACACCTGGGCATTGTTGGCAGTCCGGAGCACCCCCCAGCTATGATTACTAGCAATCAGGTGGCAAAGTGCAAATCGAGCCGATGTCTCGGCCATTTCTTATCGGCTCTTGGCTAGTTATGCTCGCAGACTGCATGTTGATAAAACGTAGAGGTGTCAGTTGAACCGATGATAAGCTCCGATTTCTGTTCGTGAAGCCCACGCAGAATTAAAAAATTGTTGCAGCTACCGTTCATCAGCACTGTCTAGAAACTTGGAGTCATTGACACTGGCCCAATACTCTCGGTTGCCATGCAGTTCACGCAAAACCGCAAAGTCGGATCGCCTGATTGAATCACTTAAAACTGACATCCCAAGAACCTGTTGCGACACATTTTCTCTTATGTTTCTACAGACTTGAGATGTTGATCAGACTGACTCAAATACAGTTTGAAAGCGCTACTTAATTACCATCCCCGTAACCAGTGGCGCAACTGGAGGTTTGGGCTAGGGGAAAACTTAGCTGAAAGGGGCGCACTGGCCACTGTACGGGGCCCACTACCCAACACTCAGAAAAAACTTGAGAAAGGATGGTGAACCCGGATGTGGATAGCTATGCTAAAACGCTAAATTAGCGGAAAGTACTCCGAAATACGCAAAAAAACAACAACCTACTGAAAACCAAAAGAATACTAAAACCGAAAAAAAGGTAATTTGGAGCCCGGTATTTACATTTAGCTTGCCAGGTGGGGGCGATTCGCCTATATGCCCCCCGTCTGTTACGCCACTGCCTGTAACCCCAGGTTATCTTGCGGTGGTCGGTGACGATGTAGTTTCAAGCGACTCTAGTCCAATTTAGCCAGATGATTTGATGAACATTGCGTGTTTCTTACAAAATAAGATGTTTTTGCTATTTTCTAAAGTTCATTTCCTTTTTGGGTTTATAGGAAAAAGCAGTTCTGAGGTCATTTTTGAAACTGCATTATTGAGGAAAATAATTTGTTGAAACATGCCTGCACAACAGTGCCTTATTCCATAACCTTTGGCCACATGACTTCCGTTTCCACTGATGACCAGCTTGTGGTCTCAATCCAAAACCGTTCATGACGGTGAGCTATAGCACCAATATTGACATGCAGGATATCAGCAGTGTTCATTTTCAGACAGGGGTGGGATTTGGATCGCCATCATTGAACCGACCTCCAGGGTGCAGAGGTCTTGTTGCGGTCAAACGGATTTTTCTCGAACATTCTGCCGCGGTCCGGTTGGTTTGAAGCATTTCTACCAGTTGCTTTCTCACTAGACCTTTTCTGCTGGCAAATGTGGCGTTGGAACGCCTCAGCGTGGTGCGATACGACTCAGCGCGCGTTTTCATCCCGGGAAAGCAAGCGCACATGTTCAGCAGGCTGGCCGTGGCCGCAGCCCGGAAGTTCGAAACGGTCAGGCAATACAGGCCAAAGTTCAAGGCCGAGTTGCTCAAGCTCAATAACTCCGCAATCGAGCTGAAGACCTCGTCTTTGTCACAGTTGTGAGAATGAGCATCAACGTGGCTCATCAGCGAATAAACTTGAGGGAACCAGAATACCAGGAAGGTGAGACAAACCGCCAGCATCATTATCTGTTAGAAAAAAATTACGAAACGCAAAATTTATTGGACTTTTTTCAAACACAAGGCGTTAAACAAAGTTTATTTGTAAAATCTCATGCTAACGACAATTTAAAAATGCGATATTCAATTCCTATTAACCATCGCATTGGGCCAATGTTTCGGGTTTGTCCTGATTTCTCCAGCAAGTATTAAGAAGTAAAAACTATTGAAATTTTCAGGTTTTCTTTGTTGAACTGTCGAAGAGTCAGAGGGGTATTCTGTGCACTGAAGCATAACTTCAGCTTGTTTCAACGACATCAACAACCGAAAACTCTACGTGATAATTAGAAAAGCTCTACGTCATATTAAAAAACTCTAGGTTTGCTGCAAGCTTTCGAGGAATCAGCCGACTGGGCTCTGCTTTCGTGACTTTGTGGTGAGTCGGACTTACACATATTTTGTTCAAGTAACTAGTCTCCAAAGACGACGTAATTGAATCAGTCAGGAAATAGAAAATCGATTCCACGTAATTCTACGCACCCTCAGTCCTGAAATGTTGTTCAAATAGTGTTTGGTTTGATTCAATTTCCGTTTCAATACTGGTGGAAAAGTTCAGACAGAAAGCAGTATCCAATTTTTTCGCAGCATTCATTCGCAAATTGCCTTTTTGATGTGCCAGAGGATAGACTGTGTTATGTGTCACAATGTCGCTTTTACGATAGCTCAAAGTTTGAGGGATGCCATATGCTTAACAACAGCAATCATCATTCATGAGTAATACGTTTCTTTTGCGTGCAGTGTAAACGGGCAAGCGGAGCTCTTGCCGCAACCGCTTCGTTTCCGAGCGTAACTAAAGTTTCGTGTAAACCCAGCTTTAACCTGCCCCAAATTCCACATCCGCTCAGTTATATCATACATTACTATTAAAAATGTAAGATGAGAGGCATCTTTGACATACTTGCAAGCTGATACATAAAAATAAAAAACAATAAAAAAGCTATTGTTTTTTCAATGTGGCAGAGACACTTCAGCCATCAATTCCATACGATGAGACGAAAATTACCTAAATTTCGAGGGGTGCTCGACGAACAACAGCTGGTCAACAGTTTTTTTTCGGTATTCCAGTGCATTTGCCCTAACCTGCACGAATCTGTAAAAGTGTTTGTGCCGATAAAATAAACTCACTTGGCTGACCTCCACTGTGCAGCTCGTTCGGCTTCACCATCGTCATGCTATGCCTTCAATTTTTAATTGTAATGCACTTGATTTGACGAAATACTCAGTAGGCTACTCGTACGCGAAAAGCAAGCCAGTATTTCACAAGAAAACAGACTTGCGCATGCAAACTCGATATCTCATTGATGCACTGTAATTTATCCAGAAAGGCACAGTTCTCAGCACGAAAAGCACTTCTTAGTTCAGTACTTAGATAATGAGCGTCGAAAGTGGGTAGGGAGATTTGGCCATCCCTGGAGTTTTGATACTTGATATTTTCCTATCAACTTTTCAGTAGAAAAACGTTTTTTTTTCTTAGTTTCAGGTTGGTAAAATGAAATTTCGCTACTCTTGCCCTTCCGGAAAAAATCCTTTTGCCCACCCCCTGAAAAATTCCACAACTGCCCCCACTGGAAAAAAAAACTTCCGACGCCCATGATTGGAAGCCAGCGAAACTTACCGTGACTCGCCGATTCACCCTGCTGCGTTCTTCTGCGTTGCCCGACATGCGTTTACCGCAATGGAGTTTCCACACAATGGAAAAACTAAGCACCACCAGGACAACGTATGGTAGCAGGATGGAGACGATGATGTGTGCGAACACGTTGACGATGAAGGCCTGCTTTTCCGGCATAGACGACGTCAGTGAGCAGCCGTATATCACGCTGGAAGAAGAAGTTATACGCGAAACTGAAAACCTGTGTTTTTGACAGTTATTAACATCTAAAATATCTTTTGTCTACTCGCTGGAGGTGCTGAAGCTATCTTTACGCGCTTTTTTTAGGTAAAGGTCTGGAGGTAAACAAGGCCAGTTGGTTTTCCGAATACCTTTAAAATTAGCACCGGTGACCGCAGGCTCGTAGTCAGGTTTTAAGCTTTGGGGGGTCAAAATACGTTTTTAGGGGGTCAAGATTTTTGTTTTTATTATATCTTTAAAACAAATTTTTCTGGGCACAACAAAATTTGGGGGTACAAAAAACTTGGGGGGCACTGCCTCCGAATGCCCCCCTATGGCTGTGGTCTTGGGTGACCATAAATGTGCGAGATTATGCATTCATCTTTCTTTGTTTACACTTTATGTCAGGAGTCGACTGTTTAGAGCCACACAAACGCGTTTTGAGGAAGGAATTCTGTGAAATCAGATGGAAAACGAATAACGTGGTTGCTTTCGGAGGTTGCCTCCATTACAAACCCTTGACTCTGGTTTTGGATAAACATTCGTTTAATTGGTTGGACATATTGAAAATTCGTTTAATTGGTTGGACGTGTCGGACATATTGGTGCGTCCTAAGTCAGTTATGTCAAACAGGTAAATCTCTGCAACAAAATGACAAAGCATTAGTTAGAGTCACTAAAATCTTTTCAACGAGCACAATGCAGTGGAGATGTTTATAAGTAAAAGTTCTGCAAAATCTTTTTTTTTCGGAAAACAATTCCATGCCAGTATATGAAAGCGCGTGATTGCAACGAGGCTTATTTCGGTGTATTTAAAATATTTCTGAACGGATCAGGGAATGATCTCAATGCTAATAAAGTCGTAAATATATGGCGAAGCGTTGCACGTTATCGGGCTTACGTCAGCCGAAATTGGCGCAGCACCGTCGTCAAGGCGGAGCGAAAACCTCGCCGAAAAATGACCAACAGACAAGCTTACCTCAATGTCGTGTTTTCGCCAACGTCCAATGGTGTTTCGCCGTTCCAACTTTTGGCACTGGTTTGTTCACGCACGAGATTTATGATACTTTTCTTGTCCGGATGCTGGCAATCGAACGGGTTGACTAGCTCTGTCGTAGCGTTACCGATCGGCGTGGAATTGAAAACTTTCCCCAAACAAACACCAGCGTTCACTGCGCATGCGTCAGGACCCGGGGTTTGCGCCACAATTTTCTCTAACGTTGAGATTTTCATTGTATGGTACTGAGGTCCGACTGCAAGAAAGGGTGTAGCCAGCACCGCAGAAAATCCGTATACGAGTAGAGTGATCTGAAAACAGACAATTAGAAGGAAGAAAAAGATTACAACTACCGAACTGTCTTTTTTTGTTATTTTCATATCAAATAGCACGTGTCTTCGATGTAAGCGAAAACGTAATTTTTTTGACAAAAACAACTTCAAACCTGGGTAGAGGGGTACAAAAATAACAAGGGAATAAGACTAAAATCGTTATGGTGGCTAGTCTTTAGCTTTTTATAAAATCAGAGGCCAGCCCAAACAAGAGTTTCAACGTTGTGAGATTGCGAAACGATGCTAACGACTAAAAATAAAATAAAAAGGTTTAATTTGGACGGCTAACACGAAGCACTACAGTATACCTTTAAAATCCTAACCCAGTGGTTCCCAACCAGGGGTCCACTTTTCAAGACAACGAACGCCAGTGAACTGAAAAATACTGAGGTTATCTAGTCAGGTGCCCCAGCGGAGATAGCGGCGAGCCGTACCTTCTGATTTGATCGTAATATAAATAAATAAAACAAAATGGTACATAGAAAAGGTAGTATTCATTGTTCTTGTGCAAATGAACTTTATCCAGCGTAAGCACTTCAGTGAGACAAATGTAACCTTACACGCTTTTCAACAAATTTCAGATTTGAAGATTTTTCCTGAATGCGTCCGCGGGTCACTGAAAACGCTGCGGCGGGCCACATGCGGCTAGCGGGCCTGTAGTTGTACCACACTGTCCTATGACAAACGGATTGGCTTTGCTAACCCGTAATATTTGTAACCGGTGGAATGTAATCTGAAGTTGCTGCATGGATTGTCGTAGCTTGGATCGCGCTGAAGTGCATTGTTCGCAGTGTATTAGGAAGTGTTCAACGGTTTCTGCGATTTACGTTGGTCACATAGCGCATTCGGGTGGAGACCTATCTGATGGAGCTGGTAGTGCAGTCTGCAGCGACCAGTATGGAGGCGAAAGATCAGAGAAGAATGGGTGCGTTTCATTGGATCGTTATCTATAGGTACGTGGAAAGAACTGCTTGTACATGAAGGCTTTGTTGGTGTTTATGTAATGATCGTTCCATAATTGGAGGCAGTGATGGAAGATTAATGAGCTTGACTCAGAGTGGCTGATTTGTGTGAAAGCTCGTGCATAGGTGACATCAGCTTGGATGGAGTTATACGTGGTGGTAAAGTTTAGCAAGAAAATTGGCAGTATCATTTCCAGGAATAACGTTGTGGACTGGCAGCCAAAACCTACACGATCTCAAGTCCTCTGGTAAGAATTCTATGGTTTAGTAGAACTATCGCAGATAGAAAACGAGCCCAAATTCTCTCCACTACACTAAAGGAACAACACAATCGTCGCAAAGAAATACGGAACAAGGAAGAAACACCCGTCAACAATTACTCAAGGCCTGATCATCATGTAAGTGGAGACGTCGGGTAACCGCAACGCCAAGAATTATACCTGGCAATTCAGCAACGTTACAGACTAGTTTCTGTAGAATTTAATTTCCAAAACCTTCTTTTCCCACTTTTATGATCGATTGAATAATATCAATATTTAAATGGCTGATTCGAAAATTGAAAACATGATGAACATTGCGATTTCATTTCGGACAAACAATGCCTGACAGCGAGAATCGCATTCAGGAACAGGCGTCTTCCGAAAAATCGATGCAAATGGACATGCAGGCGACCTTTGATTTCCTTGTCGACTGAGCAACAAATCAAAGCAGACAGCCGTTCCGGACGGACATGCTCGATGAAATAAAACAACTCTAACGCAAAATTAAGTTAAACGACCTTAAAATCCATACATTAAGTACGAAAGTTGGCGGAAGAGAAAACAAAGCATAAATTACAATTTGAACCTTAAAAGATACTAGGATGAGCGCATACATAAACGTAGACGTAAACTGATGAAAGAGTTGCAACACGGCCTACTTAAGATATCTTAAGTAGGCCGTGGTTGCAAGAACTGATGCAATCAAACTACTGACAAAATATTGCACTTACGAGAAAAGGACAAAGGGTCTGAATAAAACTGACACAAGACAAAATTAATTACAGTAATATTACCATTACAAAAATGACTTTTAACGTACACTTTGCTCAACTATGTTTTTCGCCGTTTCGCAAGATCGACTTGAAAGAGTTTTTTTGCCATTTAAAGTAGTGAAAAGCGTGAAACGTGTAAGTCTGCAAGTCATATCAGAAACAACATCGCAAGAAAGCCTAATATTTTACTGTTGATCTGTTTTCGAGACGTCTGGCATGATTTCATTAAGATATGTGGTTTTCGTATTGTTGCTTCTGATTCATGAAATGCATACTTTAATGCGACAGAACGAAAACCGCGAACTTGTAATGACTGTCAATCACTATTCTATCACCATTATATAAGACTGATCATCTACAAAAAACTTTCCGCACTCGATTCCGGGTTTAAAATAAACGCATGTCCAAATACCACCAAAAAATGGCAAAAAGTTCATCAACCTTTTTTGCTACACATTTGATGGGAAAATGTCAAATTTCAAAATCCAGGGAGGGCAAATCCCCCTGAAAAATCTGACCCTTCCCCCCTCCCGATGCCCATGCCTGCGTAGCATTTCTTATCACCACTTACTCACCTTGACAGCGTGATGGGACTGATGCTTCATCTCGCGATAGAAGAAAGGGAAGCAAACAGCAATGAATCTGTCGCACGCCATCACTACCAGCAACCAGACCGCTGCGTTGTGACTCGTGTGCATAAGAAAGCGATGCCAGCGGCACAGGTGCTTTTCGTACACCCAGTCACTTTCGAATGGGTCGTAAAGCCAAGACACTACGACGTACCTGAGCAAAAAAAAGGTTCGTTTAACCATTCACGAATTTGATTTTTCTGCTCAACAGTTGTTTGTTCCACTAAATGCCCATCATCATTTCGGGTTTTGCCGAATTGGTGCCTGGCAATTTTTCTGTATCTTTCACTATTGCATACATTGTCTAGCACCGTCTGCCGATTAGCTTGTGTTAACTAGGTCAGTTTGAAACAGTGTTCCTTAAAGTTTTAACGCCTCAGTATCCCTAAGTTAAATTTTCTTCAATCTTGATAGCCCTTTTCAACAGTAACAAAATCGTAAGAAATGAAACAGTACTGTTAAGGAAATAGTCACTAGAGTAGTGAGGAAAAAGGTCAACGCAAAGGGTGCATCACATTCATCAGCACCAACCTTCTTCTTCATGTGGGTATAATGTTGCTAGATTGCTAGAACGAATGTAATGATGGAGTGTTAATACATTGTTTAATCCCCTGTTGAATAGTACCCCCAGCTTAATACCCCCTACGGGTATTGAGACAATACTTTATGAACCCCTGGTTTAGAAACATAGGACGTTTAGCAGAAAAGTGTCAATCGCCTTCCACGAGTTCATGTAAGTTTTATGCTGAGATCAAGGAAAAAAAATTAACAAAGTTAATCTGTTTCTTTCGTTTCAACTTGCTTTCTTTCTCTGGCTGCAACTTAAAGGACGCTTTCTCACATAAACATCTTAGTATTGGGAAGGAGAGCAATGCGAAACACCAGAACAGCTTCATGAGCGCAATTGTAATTAACATTTGTGGACAGCATAGGAAGAGATGCAAGCCTGAACTTTAATCGGCTTAATACAAGATTTCAGTTTGTTTATACAAGTGGTTTTCAACCTGGAGGTCGCGACCCCAGAACGGTCGTGAACGATTAATAGAGGGGTCGCGAGTAGATAGTTTATGTGCACAGCTATATTACATGTGCTTTATTCGTGTTTTAGATGGGGGTTGTTGGGTTATAGTGGGTTGCTATAATGGGTCGCGGTACAAACATGGTTGAGAACCACTGGTTTATAGTATAGATTTCAATTTTGGTTTCCGTACCGAACACTCCTTTCGGAGTGTCACGAGTAGTCTGCAACGCCCATCTCATCTCGATTGCGCCAGAGGCCACGTGACTGCTTTCGCAGTGGCTGCACTGGTATAAACCGTTCCCTTGTACCCATCTGCAAACGCCAAGCACAATGTTTGCCAAACTGCAAGTACCGTTAGTACGACTGGGCATCGAACCCACCCTCTCAGCTTTGGTGTGCGTGCTCAAGCAACTGTACCACTTGGACCGAAATACAAGATTTCGCAGATTTAATTCAGTCAGACACAACTACCCTAATTTGCTTGATACTGTTGTTCGTTTTTCTATTTCGGAAATTAAAATACGATTGCGACCGCAACTAACAGCGTTGGTGACAACAATTGCCGATAAGATTGGTATCAGTATTACTGAAAAGACGATATTTTCTCAGTAGCGTCTTCCAAAACATATAAATACACAAATAGCTAATTTTTCACAAGGTTTCCTATATTTCCGTTCGATGTGCCAACAAATGTGGTCTATACCACAAGACCACGTGTAGTCAAGAGCTAGGGTGAAACACCTTCATGACCCTACAATCGTTGAGAGCACAGACCTTCAAACCGCCGGACGCTCATCAAGCAACAGTTTTTAAATATCAGTGGTTCATCGTTAACATCATCTATGTTTTCAAAGTGCTCAGTCAAACATTGAAGAAAGGGATAACTTTGTCCTGTTTTTCGCGTTCAGTTCACGACTAACCGTTACCTGGGCAAGTGATACCTCAACAGCAATCGCCTGTAATGTCAGTGGGACAATTGGCACTTCAGACCATTTGGGATCCTATACTGGGCCTTTTGTTCGGACAAGTTATTCCTCTTAAATAATTCAAGTTTTTAGTTATTTCAAGAGCAACCATTATCTCATTTTGCATTCCGTACATTAACACTTTGCGCATGAAAGGCGTTTTGTATCCATACGCGCTTCAGACGTCACATTTCCAAAAAAGGCAATGTCTCTGATACACTGAATTACTGATGGTCTTGCGTAACTTGCGTTTCGTTTCGCTGTACCAACGGAGTATATCTTCAGGATCAAAAAGTTTCGAAAATCGTTGGCTGCATTTTTCTTATTTTGTTTTAACAACTAAAGTTTACAAGCAAACGTAGGGTAAAAAGTGTTGGAAAAAGCACGGCGATAAAACAGTTACATTGCATTCTCAGTCAACACCAAAATATCTAGAAATATCAAGCACAAAATTCGTTGGCGCAGAAGCCGACAGAGTTTGCCCCACGAACGCGTTGATGCAGCACCACATTTTAAGCGGAGTGACGTACTTTAAAATTAACACAAGATAGGCCCAAAAGACAAAATGCATTCCTTTCAATTTTTAAGATATTGATGAGGCATGCGAGCGCATGTCCAACAAAAATACTACTGTATGATCCTAACATGTAGTTCCCGAACCATGTGGCTCAGAAAAATATGAAAACATTTCGACAGCATTTTCGACAAATATTTCATTAAAATTAATTTCCGTCGCTTTTACTGGGTTGTCATCTTTAACAAATTTGATAAATTTTGGGAAGCTTTTGAGAAATTATGACAATGCACATCACAGTTACTAGAAGTCGCTGTTTCAACAGAATTTTTATCTGCGATTGCTCCGACGACGATATTCCGGAATGCAGTTTCCTATACTTGTCCTATGGGTGACTATGTGGGTGGTAGTTGTCCAGGTTGAAATTTTTCGGGTGGCAGTTGTCTGCTTGGTGGCAGTTTTCGATGGATGGCAACTGCCCTGGTGGCAGTTTTGCGGCGGCTGCCTTTCAAGGTGACAATCATGTCTTTCGAGGTGGCAATTATGTCTATAAAGGCGGCAATCGCCCAGGTAGCAGTCGTCTTGATAAGAGTTTAATTTTTCATGTTCTGCTTGCAATTCATTCCCTGTACTATCGATATTGCAAGGTTCCAATTGTTTGCTGTGTCAAACCACCCCAGATGACATCAATTTGCTGGCATTAAAAAGCTTCAAACCTCGAAAATAATTTACATCTACGTCCCATGTTTCAAGCAAGCTGTTGGTATATAGCTCTCCACGACACCACTAATTTGTTTTTCGCCACTTTTTAGCGTCGATCATGTTCACCAACAACCAACGAAACAGTTTTTAAACAAAATTAGCTCGAAGCAAGGAGACCGACCTTCACATCGAAAGCGTGAGAAAATGCCAGCACTCGATCAACGCAGAGATATTGCGCACTACCCGCCTGTACTATTTTTGAATGGTTTTCAGAAGTGTCCGAAGCCCTAATTAGGTTCACTGGGCATTCCGTTTTCGCTTGTCTTCAGCAGTTAAAACTATTTTTAAACTTCATTTTTTGCTTCAAGGGCAACAAAAAGCCTTGAAAAGTGACAAAAAAGCGCTACAAAAACTTTGACGAAAGACGAAAATGGCGCAAAAAAGTTGAAAAAAGACTTAAAATCTCAACGCAAAATGTGAAAAAAGACAACAACATCGTAACTAAACACCAGCCGCAACTATTCGAAACAACAGACAACCTTGTCAACGCGCTGCTTTTTGACTCAATCATGCAGCTTTTAAGGTCTGCAGCAGTGTTTTCAACCATATATTTGACTATGCAAACTAATGAAGAACGTTACTAGTTCCACGTTTAATTCAACACCAGACAAAAGAAAGTTTTACTGTATATCCAAATGTAGCAGCGCACCAAAACAAACAACACCAAGACTTGAATTCGCGCGATACAGATCACCGAACATTTGTGGTTTATAAATTGTTGATGACTTCCTGGCATGTACAAATGAGTTACAGTTCAATAATAGCAACTGAACGACATGGCTGCAGCGAGTTACAAACTGAAACTTGACGCCATTGTTCAAACACAATACGCGTTTGCAGCTTTTTTGAAAATGCCAGTAGTATAACTTGAGAAACCGTTTTTCAGGCTTTAGCATTCTTCGTTTGCACCTCGATTCCCTTCAGCAACACAGTTATGTCATGCATTCGTCAGCAACCGTTTCTTATTTCTTAACAATCTGTATAAGCTCATAAGGAAAAATTGTGTAAGTTACAGGCAACAACACTTTTTCAATCTGCTTTCCTTGCAATTTGAGGTCTGTCCTTATTTCGAAACTATCATCTATTAGAGGAGGGCCCCCCCTCCTCCCCGGATCCTCCAGCACCGCAACTGCTTTGCCCAAAAGGACAAGTCTCTTTGTACAAAACAGCGGCCGATTCGTTCAACTTTTGACCAAGTTTTGATAATTCGCAGCTTTATTCGATAAGCAAGCGCAAGACATGTCGGGTGACCCATTCGCGCAATGTACAAGTTTTGTTATGATACTCACTGCAAGTTTTTTGCAAAAAAATTTATAATATAAATTTTCTATTCGAAAACATGAAAATAAATTTTTTTAAACAAAATATTTCTTGACGAAAATTTTTTTTCGTTACGGAGTCAAACTCCGCCAACGAAATGTATCCCTTTGAAGTTTGTGAATAAACCATGTTTTAAATTCATATGCTGCATTTCGGTTTTAGTGCAGTTGTTTTCATTCTAGATGGGTAAGCAAGTTGAGCAATAAATTAATAGTTTAACAACTGTGCTTTACATATTTGTTTTGACAGGTACTTTTTTGAGATCTCACCAGGGCTCATTATAAGTCCTTAAAATGCAGTGAATGCAAAAGCAGCCGAGGACCCTGGACCCCACTTGAAGCTACAGCATTCTCCCATAAGCCCTATGGGCATTTGTCTTGTTTGTCATGAAAAAATGTAGCAAGATTAACTGTATGCATTATAAGCTGTAACTATAAGAATCTGAATCTATTAAGTACTGGAAAATTGGAAGCAATTCTTATTTCGGTCATGTCAGAGTTATCCAGTGTTACAACAGACACATTTATAGCCTATCTGATTATATGAACAAAGATCATTGTGATGTAAACTAAGAAATCCACAGAAATGTACAACAAACTCTGTTACAAGCGTTATTATAAACAAGCATGATGACCTCTCCTATTATGGTTGCGGTCCAGTTCTAGTATTCCGCGTTCCACCTTTGACGTATCTCCACTGCGCTAAGGAGACTATTCTAACTGTAAGTTGTGAAATGCAAAGACATCTTTCAAAATGTTTCAATTCCTGGCATGTATTTCACAATTTCCGCTTGCCATAACAACAACCATAATTTGAAATAGACTTCAGCAGTGAAAAACACATTAGACTTCGTTGAGAGAACGCAACGCAAGATACTGTGAAAGAAACAAGGCTAATGATGATTTAGTAGATAAAATGATTTAGTAGATAAAATCTGCCCTAAACAATATCTTAAAGCATATGAATATAAAATATGGTTTGTTCACAAATTTCACTGGGAAACACTTCGTTGGCGGAGCTTGACTCCGTAACGAAAAAAATTTGTAATGAAATTTTTTCTGGAGAAACAATTTCTGTAATAAATTTTTTTTAGTTTAAAACAATTTGGCAATTGAAATGATTGTTTGAAAAACAGACTTTCTTTCATTTTCTTTATTTCGTTATTTTGAAAAGAAAACTTTTATCGCAAAAATTTGTTGTGAAAAGAAAATTTTACAGTTATTTTATTCAAATATAACAAAGTATTTACATGGCGCAAATGGGTCACCACAGTCATGAACCAAATTAAAACCCTATTAGAATAAGAACTGAGGACGCCCATGCAGTTGCCGAAACATATACCCTGTTAAGTCAACGTGACCGATTCTTCATCGAGAAAGGACTCCTTTCAATGGACAGAAGTTCAATAAGCGAAAAATTTACCGCAAGAGCTTGCATCATATATGAATGCTGTGCGAATTTCTAAGCTATGGCGAAGTTTGCCACGCAGTCCAATCCAATTACCCAAGGTTTGAGATGAAAATTTGAGCCAAATTATGCAAGACAATTCAAATAAGTTTTCAAATAAAAACTCTGTGCTGAAATTACTAAAAAGACGTCAGAAAAAGTCTACTTGCAAACTGCGATCACTGTTCGCACTGCAAAATTGTCAGCTAAAGCGGGTTTCGCTTCAATCAAAACGCTCACCTCAGAAAAGCTGTGAAGAAAAGCATGCCGTTGTCGGCGACCGCGAGCGCTATCACGTAAACTCGGTATATGTCCGAGAGGATTTTCGCTGAGCCACGACGCTTGTTGAACAGCAGCAGTATGGAGAAAGCGTTGCCTGAAAATGGAGACGAAATCCACAGTTAAAACCTCTAGGTTTGGTGCAAGCTTTGGAGAAATCAGCCGAGCGTGTTGTGCTTTCGTGGCTTGGCGGTGACTCAGACCTGCACATTTCTATACTAGTATTCAAGTAGGCTAACTAGTCTCCACAAAGGCGAAGCAATTGAATCAGTCAGCAAGTTTTTTTAGTATGAAGTCGATTTCACGTAACAGTTTCCCATCGTCAATCCTTAAATGTTATAGGACTGAGGGTGCGCAATGTTACGTGAAATCGATTTCCAAATAAAAAATTTGCTGCTTGATCCAACTGCGTCGCCTTTGTGGTGACTGGTTGCTTGAGATGAAATCCTTTGTAAAAAATATTTGTTTCAGGCGGAACAGCAAAGTTCGGGAGGTCGAGTCACGATGTGAGTGCTGGTCTGAACATGCCATGGTCTAAACCACTGGTTCACAGCCATTCCCATTTCATGAATGACGTTTTTTGTCACCGTACGTCAAACTTTAACAATTGAGATGCAAACATACTGGGAAAACGGAACAGTTTGAAGTAGGTTCTACCAAGTCGCTTCTGAAATGGTAATTTCGTGGCAAGCGAATCTAATTAAAGTCGCATTGTTTCATTCTCATGGGTCTGAATTCGTGCAGTTGCGTGCTGCTTTGTTTGCGAATAAGCTTTCGTGAAGGTTAGCGTTGGGAAAAGTATCTTGCAGTATAATTGACGTTCAGGACCTGAGGACCTATATCATTATTTGGCAACTCAACTTTATGTCGTAACTTAAACGCAACTAACGAAAAACCAAATCGAAAATTCAAAATATATATTTGCTATATTTTCGGCAGAATATACAGTGTGTTTATTTTCAATCAGCCATTTAGACATGTTGTGTAGGTCTTAAGGCGGCTTCACACAGAATCCGGTTACGGCTTACGATCCGGCTTATGGCCAACGGCAGTCTTCCCACATGCAGCAGGAACACCATCACCGACAACACCGGCAATCCGGCTCACTTAAAGTAATTTTAAGTANGCCGGAAGCCGGTCGAAACCGAGAAAATTAACCCTTATGCGGCCAACGGAGCTTGTGTGAAGACTGCAAGAACCAGAACTGACTGCCGTGAACAAAACAAAATTTCCTGGCTTATCTCCTTCGACAGGAACCAAACCTGCGGGATGCGAAACTTGTCGTGCAGCTAGTACAGCTGGGCAATGCAATTTTAGCACTGTACTATTTCACATCTTGCCGCCACTTACCTAGTTCAGAAACCGTGCTGTTACTAGTTGCAGCACCAGCGGGCATGTATCACCACCTTATCGCTTTTTTCATTCGCAATCATTTTTGTACACTCTTCGACAAACAGTGGGTTCTTCTTGATAAGATCAAAGCATTTGAACTAAAATTGCGTGTTTTGTTTTTGAAAGACGAGTGCGAACTGACATCGAATAGAAAGTCCTTCTGTCTGAAGACCGATGCGTCCAGCATTTTTCAACAGAAATGTTTTACTGACAACGTTCCTTAAATGATAACACCTGCCTGATCAGATGCAGGCATTTAAGCGTTCCTCGGGTGCCAAGCCAACGTCGTTGAAGGCGCGGCGTGTAGAAAACGGATGAAAAACTGAACGAACACATTTAAAAATTGCTGTACGTTTATCGCGTTTCCAAACCATTTCTTTGCCGCATTCATATCTGGTTCACGAGATATTGCTACTGCAAGCAAACGCCTTGCATCAGTTCGTTTCATTCAATTCCTTGCACATCCATACGTTGATCAAATTCGCGTGGAAGCAATAAATCGATACGATTGTATGAACTTCTGTCACGTCAAGTCTGCTTCATGTTATTCCACCTTGCGGTATAATAATAAGACCTNGTTTCATAGATTCCCATTCAAGATGTAGATGTACACCGCTCGGACAGGAAACCTGCCGATGATGGACTCTGGCGTGCATATGATTTGACATTGTGAAAGGTGTGTACGAAGTGACCTGAACTTGATGAGAAATCGATATTAATCTGACAGTGGGAATTCCGGCTGTCACTCAATGCAAAAAATAAATTGCAAAGCGAAGCTTAAGCTGTGACATTTTTTACGGCCAGTGCGATTTTGGACTGAAACATTCCTTGTGTGATCAGGGTACGGGGTTTACAGTCGGAACGGTTTGTCAAACACCGGATTGCTGAGATGCACTACCCTGGTAACAGGAAAACAACGCTTTCTCTTACTTTCGCCCTCTCCTCGAAGACGAACTTTTCACCATTGTCTGAAATGATTTACCCCGAGCAGATCCACTGCTGTAGGCTGGTGGCTTTCATTGCTTGAAGCATTGTTAAAAAATTGAAAAATTATAATCAGTTGGCTTAAAATTAATTCTGCAGTGGTTGCAAATGCACTTTGTCTTCTACAATCTCGCACGCCCCCACCCACCCCCGCCCTATTGTGAAACAACGATTGCGACGCACATTCGCGCAGTTTGTACTGCGTCAACGTACCTTCAAGCAATCTTTTGTGCGAGTTACCGAGGGTTTCAAGCATTTTATGTCGTGAAATTGTCCGATTCTTTGCAAAGTCGCAGTCTGCCATAAAACAGACAGCAACAGTTAAGACCTCATCTGAACTGTGCCTCGCTTAAACGCAACAACAGCTTTGGCATCGTTGCCGTAATCTTACGCTTTACGTATGCGTCTGGCACGAAACGCGCACCATTATGCGGGGCGAAAATCTCTCCACCGTTGCCGACTCGCACGAGAGGTTTTCGCACTTCCAGATTAAAATGAAAAAACTTATATGGGAACGAAATAAAGTTCATTAGAGGATTTTTGCGTTACAGCGCACACGTTTGAATATTCGATAATTAATTCTAGTAAGAGGGTAACCGCTTTGGTTGCAACTCGTACTGCATACAGACACTGATGCGGATGGTACGAAACATGGAAAACTGTACAAAGATGCTCCTCGTTTTTTCTAATAACTGAGAACAGTGCGATTTGTTCCGATTGTTCGTTAAAGTTGCACGTTGCCGGTAAAGTAGCACGTTGCCGGCAAAATCAGAACTCCCAAATATTTCGCAGAAAATTTTCAGCACGAGTGGTTGGTGTAAGTTCATTTCAACAGATGATGAAAAAAACGTGCACACAGTGCTGTACCGTGACGGAATGACTGAAAAATCAACATCGTTCAGAATCAAAACAATAAGCAGTCATCTTTTTCCGTTGCACGCTGTGGTAGTTCGGGCCTTGCAGAATCAGGAAATTCTTGAAACTTCGCACGTGATGAATGACTAAACACCGCTTGCTTGTTGGATTTGGTGTGTGACCGCAATCGTGTATGGCAGGCGCACCTGCTCACATGCGGCTGCTCACAGGCTGCGCCTGGCATACTCGGTAAACACGCGTAGTGTCAATGCAACCACTCACTAAAAATCGTTACGAATTGCTTAAGTACATCTAATATATAAGGAGTTATGTATGTTGCCTGCAGACCATATTCAAAACAATTTTCTCCCCCTAATAATTTGAATCTTTCTGATTTGGTCAGCTCTGCGGAGATAATAAACCCTGTCCAGGGAAGGTCCGGTTGGAGTCGGGAAGATCGCGGGAACCTTTGTGCCAGTCATTGCTTTCGAAGGAGATCAGCGTAACTCTGCTTCATCGTGCGGCTTCAAAACATAGGGAATTTTCGTGATTTTTGGTGGAAAAGCAGAATATAACATTGCGGCTATGTTGACTGCAGAAAGTCATATATTTTGCCAGAGCGTTCCGCATCCTCTTTTTTGATGGCAAAAATAAAGTTGGACAAGTGCACTTCACGCTCGGTCTAAACTTAGTGACGCGCACGATGCATGTAGCCTAAAATGTCAAACGGAACAGAGAAAATTTTTATGTGTTTTTTTACGTTTTTCTTCTCTGAAGAAAGACTCGGCCGTACGGTATGGCATCGTTCCTCCTAATTCTATTTGTGTTGACAAGTTTTTGCCGAAAAGATAGATTCTTCATCATTTTCTAATCCGTTTGTCTCAAAACCGAAACCTTGTTTCACACCTTACAGGCGAAACAAGGGAGTATTTTAGAAAGACACCGTTTCGTTGGAAACTTTTTTCAAAGCAAACCAAGTTATTCGTTTTCGAGGATCAAAAATAGTCAGCCGGTTGCCGGCTGTCCATGACTGAGGTGATATGGAAGTTAAACAAGCAGTCTCTAACTTCTATCAAAGTACAGCGTTCAACAATGGCAGTAAAGGGTTTTCAGGTGATCAGCAAAAAACGTAAAAACGACGTTTAAAAGTATTGTTAAAAATTACACAAAACTGCGAGTATTTCGACAAATGCCGCAACAAAGCAAACTGCGGCTGCTTTGATTTTGTATCCGGACCAATCAACGATAGTAGCGCGTTCGGGATTCGGAGCATAGACCCCCAATCGGGACAAATTTTTGACAGGGCAAAAACCAGGGGTACAATTGAAGAGCTTTGTTAAACACAATACTATTTGATGCAAACCACAAATCGCGACTTGTTTGGAACAAAGAATGTAAACATACGCCACGCATTTAAAGTTTTCGCCGCACTTTGGAAAAGTATCCAACTTCTTTTTTCGTACATTCAAAATGTAAAGAAATTAGCAACGAATGGCAGTTGAAACCAGCGGCGGATCTAACCAGTAAGTTTAGGGGGGGAGGCGATTTCAGTAACATTTGGCAGTCAAGTCTCATTACGGGTTCACTACTGAAGTATACTTCACAACACTGCTGTGACAAAACAATGGACGACAAAATGGCCTTACATTGCGAAAGCTGTTTTACGAATTGTACAAAATCACGGTGAATAAAGTTACTTTCTTAGATTTTAGGGTGCGCGAACACCCCAATCGCCCTCTCCCCTTGGTTGAAACAATATAAGCATGCTGCCGAAACGTGTTTAAAATATCTCGCAGTGCTAGTGAAATAAGTGTCGGCACAGCCTGATACTATTTGGGTGAAGCGATAGCAGTTAGTTCTTGAGAACCTGCCTTCTATAAATGCATTCGTTGCAATACATGCAAGCTGTTTACATATTATAAACGTAGCCCTCAAATTTGCAAATGGCAAATCGCAATTTCAAGTTACAAACTTCTGATAACAACCGATCAAGAATGCTTTCTGATTTATCAACAATACTTGGAATTATTTAGTTCAATGCATAATGATGTTTTTTCGTCAAGAGCAACGGACTCGAAAGTGACTACTCGGGCAACGGTACCCGCTCGAGAAGGTCAACGAATGTTTTGACCATTTTGCATAATTTATGTCCATATCGTCTGTACAATAGCTGCAGATGCATGGTCTGTTGTTTAACTACAGTAGATGTAATGATACACTTATCAGCAATTTGACAGGCAAGTCGCTTACCGCAAATACCAACGGCTGAAACCGAGACGAACAACCACATATAAAGTTTGTTACGCTGATGGATTTCAACACACTGGCTCAGCAGGATTGTTGTGTTTGCTATCTCCGAGACGAGAGAATTGTGTTCTCGAGCTTCCATTCCGCCGGGTTGGCTGGCTCAGGTCGTAACACTAGCAAAAACATTGGCAGAAAACTAAAATAAAAAACAAAAGCAACTTTAGTAGTGATAACTAACAAGACACGTTTTCCAAATCGCGTAGCACATTCCCTGAGCTTGATTCTTTCTGCAACAACTCATTTCAACTTCAGTAGCAGGTCACACTGATCAGCAAACTCATCACTTTTTTCTGAATTTTCCTTCAGCCCACTGTTCTGGCACACAACTACGGTATTCCCACAGCTACGCCCGAGTGACTTGGCCTGCAGCAAAGCGCAAGGTTTGCGCACGCCCAGTTTGCGATACGCGGCTTACCGCCGTTACAAATCTCACGCAGGCGCGACATCTCCCACTTCGACTTCCAAGCGGTTTGCGCCAAATTCATCACGAAGGCCTCTGCCTCTTGCATTCGTCAGCACGGCACGCGACCTTTTCACGGACAGCGTTGGGCAACACCAGCACCCGCCAGCACTCAATGCTTCCGTCGGCGCAGCGCAGGCCTGTTCCTATAGTGATGAGGTGATGTACACGCAAGGTTGCAGGCCGCCTTTGGAGTGATCGCGAAAAAATTTGATTTCACTTTGCGCTGATGGCAGGTGAACACGATGCGGTTGGTTGACCAGGTGACCGCCATGGTCCTTCATCAATCCTAGTGACATTCGTGTTTACATTAATCTGCTATTTTTATTTTGCCATTGTGTTTTCATTTATTCTGATTTCCACTGACAATTGTTTTCCTTATTGTGCAATGGCTCTCAGTATTGTTTCTGTTTAATAGCTGAGTCATAGAAAACGATAATAAACTTGAAACTTGTCTGAATCAGTGGCGTAGCCAGCCCAAAAATTTGGGGGGTAAAATGTTTGATTTCAGGCGAATAACACCATTTTGTTTGGAAAAACGCCTCTCAAAGCTCAAAATGACTATATGTTCTAAAAACGTGGGAGGGGGCATGGCCCCTTTGGCCCCCTGGCTACGCCTATAGTCTGAATGAATCTAGCTTCACCGATTTCGATGTTTATTGTGATCAGATGATATTGCAAGAAACAAAGTGTTTTAAATGTAAAACTACTGTAAGTCACAATTCGACCCCCGCCTCGAAACAAGAACTTGACGTCGACTTCCTTCTCAATACTAACACAACGATTCGAGCCGTATAAGCGCATCGCAACAAAACAAGGATCGCCATCTACGGAAGCCCTACAGCAGTTTGTTTACGCAAGACTACCTTACGTGCCAGGAGTGCTGTCAATCACACGGGCCTGTGTGAAAGCTGCTTCCGAGCACGAACGACTGATGACGTCATCTTGTCTTGATCTAACTAGGTGCTGGCATCTGAAGCACCAACATTTCGCTTTCATCTCACAGATGTTCCGCACTGCGCATTTCTCTAATGGACTTTCTCTGATCGCTTCGCTATTTCCCGTGCTGCTCCAGACTGACGAAGACAGACTCTTGTCGGTGCGACCTGATACAACGCAGGGTCCACAAGAGTTGTCGTTTCATAGGTTTGACGTCGATTAGCAAATTGAAACTGGAATAATTATTCTGGACGTACGTAATGCTTCAGGTCAGTTACCGAAAAGAAGACAAAATGGTTTAGCTGTCTTCACGAAGAGAGAGTGCAGTATTTATAGCAACAGTAACGACTTGACTTTTTTTCATAGTATGTGGAAGACCGAAAGTAACGTCGTCTGTCAACCATAATGAGCCACTAGGCAGGAACGACGGTGGATTCCAGAGAAAAAAAATTGTTGGATACTGAGAGAAAAGTAGGTGAAAGTGAAGCGAAATGAGTTCCAGATTTTTTTAGTTCTTTTTCCAAAATTTTGAAACGTCGTTTTGCCGGAAAAAAAACGTTTATTTGGCCTGCGATCTTCCGAAAGCGCCATTGGCGTGCTGTTGTCAGCGTTTGAACAACAACAAGGTGCAGTTGGTCATGTCATCAATCTTATGTGCGCGGCGCACGCGGCCATCTCTCCGATCTATCCCTAGCAACCAGCAAGACATGTGCGGGCAAAAGTCATATCAATAGACATTAAGTTCGAGAGACTGGCAGCAATCTTGAAGCGTATTTGCAGCAAAGTCGAACTTTGTTCGTTTAGGTTATAGGCCTACACGTTTCTGCGCAAAATCAATAATACACACTCTAGAACAGAGGTGCTCAGATTTGTTCAGCACGAGAACTACTTATAAAATGAACAAGTCAAAATGATCCATCTACTGCAAAACTGCAAAACATATATTTAACTTAGAATTATTTTTCCAATGAATGTTGATGTGCCTTGCATACCCACATGAGACAATATTGCACAACACAATTAACTGTGCACATTTTTTGTCATTACCTGACTTTACTCTGATGGCTTGCACTGAACGGAATCAGCCAGTGTACTAATGCCATGCGATCTACCCAGGGTCGTAACGAGGTTAGATGGCGCTCGAGGCAAGAAACAAGTTTGGCGCCCCAAGGTTCGAACCTGAGGTCTTTCGGAAGCAAATGTACTGTATTGAAGGAAGTACTTGTGACATTTTTGGGAATTTTTGGCGCCCAACCCAGTCATTCGGCACTCCCAT
>JGI24021J15306_10000857_pt1 | contig 26836 bp, 16 predicted proteins | sample Ectturendosymbi1_FD_15306 | JGI IMG/M metagenome (IMG submission 15306) | reverse complement strand
ATATATCGTGCTAAACAAGACGAATGAGTCATACACACTGGTCTTGTAAGTTATGGTTATTTACGTAGAGTGGCATTGACTGATTTTTTTAGTGCCAGATCTTCTTGCATTTCGGTCAGTTTCATTTCTACAACCGGTTGGCGAACCGGACAGCCATCACTAACTGCATTAACGTTGAATGGATTTGCAAGGAATGTAAAGCTTTGTTTTAATTCCTACAAATAGTCAAAATTGACATGGAACTTCTTCAGTGACTTTCAATGTACAGTAGAATTTGTCTAATTCGTCATTTCGCCACTTTTCCCTCGGTCCCGGCAGAATTCCTATCTTTTGTGTACATTTCTGTTCGTCTAATTCGCTTCATTCGTCACCTCTTTCTATCCCTGAGAAGCGTTTTGTTCGGCAAATCCGTCATTTGCAGTTTCGGTTGTGATGTTTAAGCAGTTAACACGTGTGGGAATTCAAACAAAATAAGAATCTTTGTATGAGAATTGTTGCACACGTTTCTCGAATTTATGCACGAGGTGCGAAGCGCGACCCGACTCTCGATTGAGAGAACGCAGAAAGTCTTTCAAGTTTATTAAAGATTTCAAAGGTGCTTGATTAAATGCAGGAGTCTAGATAGAGTAATTATAGAGTATAATTTAGTAAACAACCATAACGTCATAAAGTTGTATTTTACTGCAAATAAAAGCACTAGCCTATGTATACGAGTTTCTTCGATAAAGTATCGAGCTGCTAGAGTTTCACCTGTTTGCATAATTCACTTTTTTCTAATCCCCTGGAGGTGACAAATTAGGCAAATTCTGTATTTTTTCCACTTTGTGGGACTCGGCAATCACCTCTTCGTGAAAGTATTCGTTCTCATTACGACACGGGAAAAATGTCAGGCTTACGACAATGTGTCTCTTAAAATTTTTGAAAACGATTTTATCTGGTCTTATCTTTGAGATATTATCAAAAATAATGCTATGTAAAAAACAAAAGTGCTATATGCTGTATCACTACTAGTTCTTGGTACTATTTGTACATAGAAAACATTACGTGGTCGGCAACCTGCCGCTCTTTTGAATATTTCATGCAGTTCCGACAAAAATCTGATACGCTTCTTGTTAAGCGAAAACATGTTCTTTGGAGTGAACTACATTTCTGTTGTTCAAAAATCTTCAGAATTAGTTTTTTCACAGTCAAAAACATTGACTAGAAGCTTTATTGCACAATCGTTCTACCAAGTAACTATATATTTGCTTTTAGTACCAGCAAGGAACAGAAACGTAGGAATGCAGTTTCCATATCTTGGTGGTTGTGCTGCAACGTATATGGGTCAGTATCGGTTTGCAGTCAATTGCACGTCGACTCCGTGAGGCGCCAAAACTAATGTCAAGTCAGGTGAACCATGAAGTAGCCAAGCCATGTAGCGCGTGGTGTTAGAATAGTTAATCATGGAAAGCGGTCTGGTCATTTTGCTGCACTTGCGATGATACGTGTTGAAAGTTCCAATTCTAACGCAGCTTCACTTAATAACGGCTTCCAGCTCATAGAAGAAAACAAATTTGGAATTTTATAGAAGCGGTGTTTTCAAATCCGAAGGCACAAGACACGGCGCAGCCAACCTAACTTTGTGCAGCGAAGTCTCAAAGCGTTGAACTCGTATCCATCACAGAATCTTTTTCCGCACCATTGGCTACGCTCAGCATTTGACATAAAATGATTTTACTTCTTATGTGATTCGCGTACAATACACACAATAATGCGAACAGGACATCCCTAAACACGATAGAATTTCATTCAAAATTGAAAACAGGGTGCAGCGCAGTTTTCTGGTAGCTTGATCTGGTGCTGAGACCGTGCAATAATGTCACTCTTGCTTCGATCTGAAAGGTGGTTGGTCTGATTGTTACAAAACGTCAGCCGGTTCAAAGCTCGGCGAAGCTCCACGACAATGAACTTCCCAAATGTACTAGAAACCAACCCAGGAATGAAATAGGACATGCGCAAGTGCTATTATGATATTCACCAACCAATCCTAATTGAGCCAACCATTCCTGTTACAATGCAATAGCTGATTCACTTCATGTAACCAGGCCGCAAGCACTGTTGCGATCGGAAAGCCCGAACGGCAAGTGTGCAAAGCTTCGCACTGTGGCAGCAAGCAACAACAGAGATCACACGTCGTGCTCACTATATTGTTGCTTGTTCGCGCCACATGTAAATGGGTGTTATTCTTCGCGCACATCCCGTTCGTGGTAAATTGCACATTCAACGCAACGCGAACCGAGAGGTTGCAACAGCAGGCATGCCGACCGCAACTTCGCCAGTGTGACGAAGAGTAAAGTCGATCAGCTGCAGCGGATATAGAAGAAACTGAACCTGTGCTTTGTGACCGAGTGGGCCGGCAATTTCCTACGCAGTTCAGCACTCTGGCCAGCAGACGAAGCTCGCCTGAGCCGACNNGATTTGCANCAGACACGATTTGCATGAAGAAAAAAGCGTTCTCACTTGCTAGAAAATAAGGCAACTCCATCCAAACGGTGTCAGTATCCCACCGTCACGTAACAATGTGCGAAACAACTTGTATCAAAAACATCACATACAGAGCGATTAGATGCTGGCACCAATAGGCAATTTTGCGCACTCTATACTCTGAACTGTGTCGGTTTTTATAAAGCGAGAGAGAGCTGCGCTTGCCTTATATCAGCAGCTGCTGCGTGTAGTCAAGCAGTATGAAAAGTTTTGTCTCAAAACCATGCCCCGCTCGCAGTTAAAATTTACGAACACCAGCTACTGATTCAGCGCAACCCGTTGTCGTTCAACGCAGGCACAAAGGTCGTTACGGAAGCGAGAGCTTGAGATGTTTCAACCTCCGTTGCTCTTGAGTGTGCGCTGACCCAAGTGGTCGGCAGTTGGAAGAAAATTTAGGTTGGAAGAAAGAAGACGAAAGAAGATGGTATGACGTCGGCATCGCGTCATCAAACGTAAATAGCACGCGCGAATTAAATCAGCATTGCATCGGTCAAGCGCATGAGGAACTCACTAACAATTTAGTACGAAACATAGTGAAATGGTAAAATAAGCTAAAACTTCAAGAAATGCATTAATTAGCCGACTGCTTCGAATCATTCGTACACGGAAAAATAGCGGAAGACTGACAGGACGGTAAGCAGTCATGGATTGGAGGTGTAACTAAAGACTGCGAACAAAAGCTCCTCACTGAAGACCTTCCGTGCCGAGTCGAAGGGTGCATAACCTTGCAGTTGCCGCGATGCGCATGGCGCTCGCGTCAGACGACCTATGGCAATCCGGGAAACAGATAAAGTGATCGCGTGAATAAATCCTGGACATCAGCCATCTCCTTGCACATGTGCGATCCGGAGTCTCCGGGCGTGTTTGATGTTCGGCTGATCAGTCCACGCTTCACCTGGACACAAAACGAAAACAGAAAGATCGGTTAGACCAGCAAAGCACTTCAAACTAATTATCATCGGCTCGTACCGATCGGCAATTGCTCCAGCGCTAAAGGGTAAAGCGAAGCACTATTGAGACTGCTGGGGACTGGGGATTCAACCTGACAGCTTGCTCTGGCAACAACCCCGCGCTGCTTTGACTTAGATTGATATTTCACCAGTCAGCTTTGTCGCCATGAGCAACAGACAGCGTAGGTAACAAACGTAACTTGTCAAACGAATAAAAAACGAAACGGTTCACAAAAGAAGGCAATCTAATGCTCGAAAATCAAACAAAGTATATTTGCCAGAGTCAAGCCAGCCCCAGAAGTAAGAGAATGGAACAGTTTAGATATACAATGACTTTGAGTGCGTCTGTGTACTGTAAGAAACATCTTGCAAGAACTAAACTTTTACTAACAATAATTACAAAAATCATCATATTATGCTGCACGTCGGTACTTTCACCAGAAGAACTGCAAACCGTACGCTCCACAAGCTTGCCTTCTCACTATACACAATATCTGCCTCACAAAAACAAGCAAGTATTGGCAAGAGATTCATGTTCACTTCAGATAAATTTAAACGAAGATTTAAATCACATATTGTCTCACTTAAACAAGGAATCTGAGAGAGATCTACTCGCCTTCGTTAGCATGTCGACCACGTGAGTATTCTTGGCACTTCGCATGAAGATATTCGCAATTGCGTTGATGAACCAGGAACCCTTCGTCATGTCTCGAAAGGCTTTGTTTCCTGAAAAACACAACATTTGCTGAGAGATGTCTCGCTGAACACAATCTTTTAAAAGTGGAAACACTCACTAGGTACATGCGATTGCGATCTATTGGCAATACAAGGGTGTTTGTCTGGAGAGCGCCTTGTGGAAGGACCAAGACTCGCACAAATAGCGTGTCACATATTGCAGCACACACGCGCTAACACACAAACGCGCGCAGTAACACAGACGGCGGAATTTCAAAACCGGAAAGACGCTTTATTTTCACTCCCAGACCGTCGTTTCTTTTTTGAAGACAGCGACATTTTCAAAACTGTCTGCAATTATACTCACACATTCAATCACAGATGTGTTCCTACTTTTGTTCAATGTGATACATTCGACATACTTTCAAGTGTCGCGTAGGCCACAAGCATGTCTGTCCGCGTCGGCAGGTGTTGCTGTCCGTCAGCGTCCGTCTGGTCGCGAGGCAGAAGACTACTAATGGTTTCTAAGCAGAGAAGAAAATATTCCCCCAAATTATAAAACGTTTTCAGTGACAAGCACGATGGCACAGATGTGCCTTGACTGCGAAAGGCCATCAAATATAGCTAGTGAGGCGACCAATAGCAATTACCACGTATTTTAACATTTTTCTGAAGTAAATAGCACAACCACCAGAATATGAGAACAAGTGAGAGTTCTTTTTTACAAAACCGCTACAGAGAAACCAACGCATACATGAAAAGTCGAAAAGCCTAGCGTTCGTGAACATTCAGTGATAGGGACTTGGGCAGCGCAGCTGGACAAAACACTTAATGCGACAAAGGTAGGTTCACATTATAAGAGGTTTACTAATGCACAGCTTTGAATGACACTAAACATACACGTTTCACTTCGTGCGGTTCGTGCTGACCAGATGCAATGTTAAAGGACGAGTCTAAAAGACTGAAATTAAAATAATAGAAAAGACCGCATCATAAGGCTAGCAGATGTATTTGTCACTATGAAGCACGAAGCAGAAGTCTTCGTATCAAACACTGTGGGTACGTGCAAGGAAAGGCTCCTGCTTACCACTCAGTTTATCGTCCACCATCACACCTCGATCTGCTTGAACTGCAAATCAAACGCAAAGTTTGGTTGAAAAGCAGCGTAGTATCTAATGCAACATATTCGGATCAACCAACGAAACAGGTAGAAACCAGACGCAATACCTTGCGTCGTTAATTGACGGCAATACCACCCGAATAGATTAAGTGTCAGTTTTAACTTGATCTTCGACGCTACTTGTTACTTCGTCGACAAATCGATGCACGTTTCCAACTCAGTCACGTGACGCCTTCGTTCGGGTACAATCTTACTTAATTTCAACAGATGTTTGCACAATAACGTTAGGGGCAAGTAGCAGTTATACTGATGTGACAACACTTTTACGGACAGCCAGGTATTTCGCCGAAACTCGTTGACGATACTTACTCTAACAAAATTCACGAAGTTTGCAATTCATTTAGAACTCCGCTAACTCAGCCTTAAAATCTTCATGCTCGCTAAAAATTTCTTAAGAGGGAACACTGGCCGGTGCGTTTGTCTCAAACAATACTAACGATCGGCGCATGCACTGAGACTAGCTCCAATTCATCTATAAAACGGAACAATTTACTTCACCTACGACAAAAACAGAGTATACAACGGGACAGTCGTAACTTGCCAATGCCTGACGATAGCGGAAAAACAAAGCAACGAACTCACCTCCACGGCAAGCTTGGAAAAAGAAGAGTTTCGGTTTCCCAGCAAGAAGCGGACAGTTACGGTTGTCGAAGCAAGAAAGCACATGCTCAGGTCTGATATATTTTCCATCTACGCCGAACATCACGCTCCCTTCCCCTTCCACTGTATAGAAGATGCTTTACATTACGATATCAAGGCATCCACTGTTTGCAATACGCACCAAACACAAAACAGTTGCTGTATTGATTCATGTGGACGTACAAGTTTTTTCTTACAACCGGTGTGGAACTGTATGGGTTCGCGTGGGTCGAGGCGTACAATCTACAAATTTCCAGGCCCCGGTTGACCCAGGATGAACGAAAAGCATAGTGGTAACAAAAAAAGCAGTGCAAATTCGCTCACCCCACGATCCATGGGTCATGACAATCACCACACAAAAGCTGCTGTGTGCATGACCGTGGTCTTTTGAAAACTGGTGCAGAGTTGTCAGCATCTCCTGTTTGGCAACAGAAGCAGCGTATTACGGCGAAACTCGTTGTCAGTTAATGAAAGGCAGCGCAACACAACAAACACAATCAGTCCCAACTCCCAACACACTCAGAACCAAATGCGAGCAACAATTCTGGAAACTCGATCTGATCCGACTCTTCGCTAAGCATCGGAATAAGTAAGCATCACACTCCTCACCGGTGCTTTCTTGTTGCGTACGATCACAACTTGGCATTGCATTTGTTCCCACATGTCCTTCATCAGGTTCTCGTCTCTTTTTCCTCCAAGCCGATCGTGATTTTTTCCCCAAGAGAAGCCTTTCGTGTTGCTGAGAATGAGCACTTTGCCTTTAGGCGTGTGTTCTTCTATCGTATAAATCTGAAAAAGCATACAAACAGCTTCAACTGCACAGTTAGAGTGTTGCAAAAGTGAAGTATGTTCTGTTGCTGAAAAGTATGATTGTGTTCCTCACACGACGCATCAGCGAAACGTTAATCAGCCACGACCGCGCAAGCCCTGACACACAATTTAACTCGAGGGTTTGCAGTCACGTCGGAAATAAGCATAAGTGTTTTAAATAACAAATGCTTTCAGCGTCATCAGAGGATGGCCATGTCACCATAAACTTTTGCCCAAAAGTAAAGCTACATACGTTAAGCAGGTATCGACAAAAAACTTGACAGAAAATGGTGAAAAAGAACAACCGCAATTTCGCGTTCAGGCATGGAGCGTTTCATGGTATTGACCTGATTTTCTGCAAAACATTCGTTTACATCTTCTCTCGACACTCCTTTCACACAGCCATGGCCGCCTATCATCACCAAACAATCAGCTGATAAGATAAATTACTTTGCTTGCAGTTAGGAAGGCCAGGATAGAAAGCAGTGCTCAAGACGCGCTTTCGACGAACAAAATGGCGGATGCTACTACCGACGATTCACGCCATTGGTTGGTCAACATTATCTATTCGAGCACAAGGTGTCGGGCTGTACGTTTCAGCACCAAAGCTTCTAGTGATGTAAGCATGCTTAGATGACGCGATCATGTTGGAAAAAATGACGAATTACACAACTACTGGTGCATCGGCTGGTTAGTCGAATACCTGTGTCTCAGAACCACAGAACGAATCGTGATATTTCTTGTGTTTACATTACTTGCAAAACTTAAATCAGCAGTATAAACTCTTCCCATGTTTTTTTATGAATTTCCAGCAATGTTAACTGTGTGAAAAGTGCCAGTTGAATAAATGAGCATGTTCAGAATTAACAAAACACACATGCAATTGAAAAATAAGCAGAAAGAACACGAGAGTAACGCATCAGCCGCCAAAACCGAAAATTTTACTTGACGTACGTCATCATCGGCACGGTGACGTTCATAGCTTTCCCTTGTGGCGCTCTCGACTCGCATTGCGCCTTCGAACGTGCACACGTCCGCAACGCTCGCCTCCATTGGCNTCTCTGTCAAGCACAAGTGGAGGTCTGATCACTTTCGGTATCAAATTTGCTGTTGAACTTGGACGAGTTAAGGAACAGAATCATTATTCCAAGGTTTGATAGATTAACAAATAAGCGGCAACTATTGAGCCAAATAAAATAGAAGAACCATGTCTTATCTCCCTCACAGGAGAACTTTAACTATAACAAGGTAATGCAAGTTATAAAGCGGAAAAGCTACATCAAACTGCCTACACGTCTTGGCGGTTGCATTGGGTTTTGTGGGATCTGCACTCCATACGCAAACGAAGCTAAATACGATCGAAAATCAAAACAAACCTACAATTAGCACGACGTACAATCTACAGAAAATACAACAAAACCGGTGATAGCAACGCATCACATACCTCTTGACGGCATACTTTCTTGAACAGGATGGTTTAAACCTGTAAAAAAAGAAATTTCCAGCTTGTCACCTTTCAACAAGAAAAGAATGCCTTCTGGCGATTTTTGAAACATATTACAGGTCAGATACAAATTTGAGTCAAGAATTGACAATCATCCATTGATACGTGGGATTCGCAGCAACTGACAAAAACTATTTCCGAAAAATGGAACAAAGATTGCGAAAAGGAAATTTTCGTTTTGCTTTGCACAAGTGTCAAGCAACGTCTTTATGATCACCGGTTTGTTCATGAGCCGGCTCCGTCCTTTCCGGAGTGGGTCCACTGCCAAGAAGTTTGGTATCATGGGCGTCTCCTGCAAGCGTAAACATTTGACGTAAGACGCAAAGCGAGATCGTCACAGCCGTCTTTGCGGTGTTGGTCTGTCCACAACGTGTTAAAACCTGAAGAATGACTTCATCACCAGCATCAACATCAGCAAAAATAGCGAGTAATGTTCGTCCACCCTTAATAATAAGCTTAAAAAAGCTATTTTTGACATCGTCGTGACAACGAGTTTGACCAAGGTGGGACTGAACCCTCAGGCAAGTGGAAATGCTGCATTTTGTAAATGAGTTAGTACAAATTACGATGTCCGCACAGGTTTCTTCTAAACAATTTTGGAACCGTGGCATTTCGCGAGCTGCGTTTGCCGACGCCAGCGTCTAGAAGCGGGGTGGGAAACATAGGCTTGAAAGCCACAATAGTCTGGATCCATTATACGCCGTGAGTCCACCACCGCCCCCATTTCCCGAGAAAAAAAGTTTATAAGAGTTTACTCAACCGCGGCTAACTAGCGACCCGAAGGATTCAACAAGAATTAAATCGAACGAGCAAACACATACATTCACTATCAAGCAACGTTGCGCTCAATCGCGATCCTGAGTGAAAAGACCGCTGAAGCAGGTAAAGTCAGACATGCATTTTGCAAAAGAAAAAGGTCACCTTGAAAAGCATTGCCTGTCGCGTGTGGTTGAGCGCAAGTAGGTGGAGGTTCAGGCGCTACTTGAAGCCGTTGAGTTGTTTCCGATACTACAGAGGTGCCGCCTCGAAACCGAAAAAAAGGATTAAAAAATGAAGAGAATCTTCGATATCGCGCAAAAATGTATTGTAAAGTGAAATTTGTGGTGGAAGGAATTCTTTTACTGAAACAGCTGCACAGAACGTACTCTACCACTCACTGGGAACAACGCCGAGATAGCGATCTATTTCATCGATGACGTTCTGCTTTCCGAAGTGAACCATGTTGGATCGAAGGTTTGCGAGCGCGGTTCCAACTCCAGCTGCGTGAAACCGATACATCAGTGTCAACACAGTGAGCTGCTCAACACTGTTTAGGCAGGTCACCATGGACGGTAAAAAATGTAACAGGGTGTACGGCCTTCATGGCAAAGTTGCTTTTTATCTCGGGAACTAGTTCTTCAAAGAGCAACATAGCAGCAAAGCTGTTGCCTCAAACCCTATGAAACAAGTTGCATTTCATTTCTGTTGATTTGCGTGTCGTGATCGATTTCATTTATATATATTTATACTTACTTTCATCAAAACGAAATGTTTATTGTACGTGTTTCTTAGATTAGACATTTTGAAGGTTTCGCCTGAAATATGAACGCATATTAGATGTTGGAATAAATACAAAATTGATAAAACAAACAAATATTGCAAATAGGTTACTCTTGTACTTCGGCTGATAAGGCTATCTAGTTTTCACTCGAGATGGTGACTGAAACTTTCGAACACAGCAGAGGTTCCATCACTCGAGTGAATAAAACATATATCTCGGTAAAATCCATCCCTGTTATGTCATAGACGCAGTTAATTGCACTATATCGTACGGTTATTTGAAGTGAGAAAAAAAGTACTATATAGTGCAATTTGCTGCGTTTGAGGTTCGCCATTCACTCGCTATTGCTGATATGTGTTGGGTAAAAAAACAACAAGACAAATACACATCACCGGAGGATACAAAAATTAGGAACAGAAACTTCATTAAATCTTTCTTCACCCCTCTTCTTTCTATCATCTTTGCAAAAATTTCATTCACCCTGAGGTGAACCATTCATCCTGTTAAGAAGCACTGTTCTACACAGAAGTGGTTAGCATGCTTGTTTTCTTCGACTAGCAATTACTAATCTTTATTATCAAAGGCGTGAAGAGCGGTTTACAAGATTTTCACCAAACTCGTCAGACTCTGCCATAAACAAAGCAAACCAAAATTTTTTAAATCCGGCGGGTAAATGACAGTCAGTAAAGTGAGTAAAATTGTGCCTCAGATCAGTGTTATTCAGTAGAAAAACGTGGCATTATAAACAGAGGTCTTCGGCAATGAAGCAATGGCTAGAACTATTTCACATGATAAAATACAGAAAAATTCCTTTTTAAAATACTTTTAAATACGCAAGGAAGCAAACCAAGTGCTTCACTTAAAATCCCGAAAGCCTTACGTTTTTGCACAAGATTACCTCGAAATCAGAGTTCAATACCGACACCAGCTGTGTCAAGACCAAAANCACCCAAACATTTATGTGGCCAAGAACAAGCGTAAAACTTGAGAGCCATGATCAACTCGTCAAGCACAGCCAAGCGTAACGCCACTAGTTACTTTTCAGCATCCGCCCTTAACCTCATGTCGCAACNGAACAACAGAAACGCCTTGTGGACCGAAAGTGATNGCTCGTCTTGACATTTTGAATTTACAATAGAAAAAAGTCACAGATCGTCAAATTTTCATGACAAGGAGTGAGAACTTGATGTGAACTTCGAAACTACATCCACGTTCACATCAAAGTCTCGAAAACGAGGCCAGTGTAAGCCAATCACAAAACCAACCAACAGAACTCCGCCTTTACTAGTACCGACTACTGATTTGAAAACGAACATAGTGTTTTTCAACAATACTTTAACTGAGAATAAATGGTTCACAAAAGAGCAAGAAACGTACAAAATGCGTGCGTTTCGTATTTTACGTGGATTCAGAAATTCTGGAAATATCAATCAACTACACTAGAAAAATCAGCATGGACGTGTACAAACGTCAGAAAACATGCAGCACATAAAATCTGCTCAGATGTTTAGAACACGATTTTCCAAGAACTGAAATATACTGAGGTCGTAACTTCCACATCACTTACCTTGTGTGCTGGTGTCTCCAAGTACATTGTTATCATCCAAAAAGCATAATAACTCTAAAGCAGTGTCAAAGTGTCTGCAACAACAACAACCATATTCGGAAAGCACCGCTTGGTCTGTTACACACATGTTACGCACACAGCATGGTCGTTAAATTTAAGGGCAAAAGTAAGGGTCATTCAGTTTCTTGACATTGGAAGAAAAAACTTCACTGAGGAAACAAAATTTTTAAATTAAAAAAGCTTTACATGTGAGGTACCCTGAAAACATTTCCCACTTTATGGTTTAAGCTCTCGGGAGCAGCAAACTCAAATTGCTGCCATGATAAATTTACTTTCAACCTTTCAGTCATGGAGATCTCACTGTGGCAGTACGCAATGCCAAACTTTGTTGCTCTACTTTCACTACATCNGCTTTCTAGGCATTTATTGTCTAGGGAAAACTTTCCACCACTAGGATCAAAGATCCGTTTTGTAAAGATAAGTTCTGGGNCAAGTTGGAGGAAGAAAATGCTTACATTTGGTCAAAGATATGCCAAAGAATACAATATTTTATTTCAACGTTTCAGCTTAATCGTAAGCCATCATCAGTTCTAATCAGAAGAAGTTATTTTTAAAAAAAGAGGAAAAACAAGACATTTTTTTTAAAACCTCCTATACGATTTTTTGAAACATGATTGGATTGCACCCGACAAATCATTGATATCTCTGACAACGCACTTAACTAAGATGGAATTGTGTGAACACAAAAGTAAAAGAAGCAATTACAGATTTGATACCTTGAAGTGGAATAATGATAAAAGTGGTTCATCCCACGAAGCTCACTATTGGACAGCATTGCAGACATCCGCAGCAAAAATTGACGGAACTTCATTCTGTGACTACAGTTAAATGCACAATTTTTGTTGACACTGACAGTACTGGTGCATTCCCATTAATTGTAATACCACCTAAAAACACCCAAAGAATACTCTTACAAAGCAAAAGCGCAACCATTATAACATATGTTAAGGTGTGCCATTTTAATTAAGAACTATGATGAAAACCAGAAACTCAACCGAGCACATTTTGCACAAGGAAGGCTTTATCTGATAGTAATTCCAAACAAAAAATTTTGAAACTTTATCACAGTAGCAAACACAAATTCAATGGTTCTCAAGACAAATGCTAATACACGGTAAAGTCTTTCTAGTGAATTTTCAAAAGTAACTAGAAAAGCTGATGTGGGGTTTAGTCTAACAAGAGCTAGATAATCAACACCAAATCAAGCAAACAGCAATGACAGTTTAAAGATTCTGTGATATAAAATTTTTCCTAATATTGGTCACATTTTATTTGCTGAGTACATGGTACCCTTTTTTAATTGAAATGGGATCTTGATAAAATTTGTTGACGACTCAGCTTAAACAGGTGTTTAGTCCATTTTTTCTATTCCAATACTTTTTCTTAACATATCTCAAAACATATTACAGTTCTCAGAAATGTATGATATTTGTTTAGGCTCCACGCCAAAGCACAACCAGGTCAGAGGTGTAATAGTCCTACATTGACCTCGAGTACACTTCTGAAGCGTTTGCTTGTGGATATAGCCAGCAGAACTTGCCTCACCAACTTTTCTTGAGCATTCTAGACATATAGCCGGACCATCGCAGCTGGGATCTTTCTGTTCAGATAAACGGCTTAACATTCAAAGTTTTACAAATTCGTAGCTACCCTTTATTTCACTTAGTGTTACAATGTGATCTTTTAACAAAACCCTCATCCCTGTTGCTTGCATAATTTGCGACACTGCTGGTTTAATGTTATGCATAGTATGCAAGTCCCTGCACTGCTATACCTTGTTCTATTTGTACGCCATTTTATTTTTGTTCTACACACTTTCTATTAATTAACACACCGCTACTACAATCTGTTTTTTTTTTCACTGAGACATTCCAGTCATTTGTACCATAGTGATATTGAAACTTGCCATAACACTTTTCATTAGTCTATATTTCTGACCGAATTGACTTACTTTTTTCTGTCATTGAAAAAAATTTCAGTCCATGACTGAAAAAACCTACCTATCAATTATAGCCGGTATGGTTAACTTTAATAGGATGGTTAAAAATTTGAAAGTCATGTTTGGCTATTGAAACTTTGAAAAACTGGAATCGACTAAGTATGGATTAGGTGTGTAAACAGCATGTGAAAATATAATCACCATTAAACCATTGAGATTTATTGCACCACAAGGTATTCACCAAGGTCCATAAAATATATATATATACACCATAAAGATACACAATATGAACACCATTGTCCACACTTAAGCAAACTTTTCAAAAGATTTCATCTCAATATATGCAAAACATTTAAATCTAGCCTTGAGTTGTTACACTTTTGAGGCTACTTATTAAAAAACAAACACAAATACTTAATGAGCAACATTTCTTGCTAATCCACGTTGAAGGTGCCATTATTCCAAAGATAACTCATAAAAGCACTAGCATCCAAAATAAACTTAAGAATGAAAGGCCTTTGGTAAAAGAAGTGCAACTTACTTTGTTTGTGCAGGAATTTCAGCTGCATTGGAAGCAGGCAATCTTCCAAAAAATTCATCTTTCAATTGATACAATTTTTCAGGATTGTTAGCAGAACCTAAGCCGAAAAACACTTCTATGACAAACATTCTTGAAGCTGCTCCTAATATATGAGTTCAAGAGTTTTACATATATTAAATAATAGTATTTTCAACTCACCTTTTTGTTCCCATGCTATTATCATTTGGTATTTTTTTTCCTTAACACCACGGTAATCATGTTCAATTTCTTCAATAGTTGCTTCATTGAGACCCAGTTTTTGTCGAACAAATTGTTTCCATTCAGAAAGTTTAAAGGCTTCCATCAATTTGTAATAAGCTTCTGCTTTATTCCTGCCTATCACACAAACAGAAATAAAATTGCATGTGCTTTTTCAGCTTGCAATGAGTTTTGTCACAATATGTTGTAAAGGTCTTAAAAATATTGCTAAATCTTTATAGTCTCTTTAACACCTTACGTGCCAGGTAGATTTTCCCTTTAAAAGGTATGTTTCCCATATTGCGCAAGTCTTTGCAACTCCATAACTCACCAGGCGATTGAGCTAGAAAGCTGTTCAAACCCTCAAAGATGCAACAAGTCTTCTAGTTTGCATTGAAAAGAAATTAGAAAGGTTTTGGATTTCAGATTTTTTGTGGGTGACATCATAAATCCTAAGTGGGGTAGATTTTGGTCACTGGGCCCCAAACACAAAAGCCAATTTTTGACTAAGTTTTTATTGGAAACTAGGCTATAATCTGAGTCTTTAAAGCCCTAGATTAGCTTTCTAGCATTTCTGGTTTAAAATTTATGGCTAAAAAACAAAATTTGTATAAAAAAAACAAGTTTTGGTGAAGAGATATTTTACCCAAATTTTGTTTTTTTGGCCATAACTTTTGAGAATATTGATTTCTCCTTGTGAGCTTTCCTCATTCACATTCAAAGAATGTTACAGAAATATCCTAATCATCACGTATTAAGTTTTGAGTAAATGGTGTTGATGCATCACAGTGCATATTTGCCCTCAGCCCTTTTCTTTAAACAACTTATTTTTTTTCCTTTTGCACATATTTTCATTGACTTCCATACTTGAGCTATTTTCTTATTGTGTGTGTATTTGTGATTTGTTTCCTTGTGCTGCTGGTGTTCTTTTGTTTTGCAGGAGCAGCACATTAGACTCTGCTGATCATTTCTGCTGGTAGATGAAATTCAAATGTGGGATCTTAAAAATACCTGACCCCACGAACTCCTTTAGTCTCTCCATTCCAACAATATGATGGCTGCATTGGATGACTCACTCAAGTGGCTCATCCTCATTCTATAACAGTGGTCTTCAACAGGGGTTCCGCAGAACCCTAGGGTTCCACAAAACATGTAGTGGGGTTCCGTGAGAGTTTCTCGTTGTTTAGGGGAAATGAGTTTTGCTTCAGTATGTAAAAATATTGGACATAGTTCAAAAAATTTGGGCCTCTCTTGGAAAACTCTTCGCCCTCGTGGTGTCCCAAGCTGGTTACGGGCCTGATCACGCCGCATTCAGACTCCAACTAGGCCAGATTGTTATACAGGAGGCTGTGTGCAGATAGCTGAACAAGAAATATTGGTAGTTTGTGCGTTGCTTGTTCATTGTTGTGCAGTTTAAAAAGAACGTTTTTGTTGCATCGCAGTTATACGATGTTGCCGAAGTACAGTTCACAGTAGAGTAGAAAGTAGACTCAGCCTGAGTCTAGTAGAGAGTAGACTGAAGCATAGACTGGAGCTGCTGTTCAACCTTTGTGGGAATAAAGTAAAAACAATGTGAAACCCAACTTTTTACAATTTAGTCAAGCCATTTGAGGCAATAATAGTAAAGTCACAGCAATGACCACCACCAAGCGAATCAATCGCAATTTATTGCGTAAGGAAACTAGTTTCGTGTGTTACACATCTTCAGTCCTTATTCAAATAGAATCAGTTGAAGCAAAATAGCATATTTTTTTATATGTGAAGCGAAGTAATAACACAGTTAAGGTGTGGGCGGTAATGAGCAAAAGGCACCTGACCCGAAGTGGACCAAACGTAATTCAACTGCCAAAGCTAGAAAATGAGACGACACATATTTTAGATATAGGTTCTTTTTGCCGGATGACCAAATTCTGAATGTAGCAGCTAAATTCCAAAAATGCAAGAACAAGCGAGTCATCAAATTCCTTGCTTTTTAAGTTCTGTAATAACTGTTTATTTATTGAAGTATCTGATAATGAAATACTTGATTTTCTCATTCTTATAAGTAATTTGTCTTAAATTTTTGTTAATAGGGTTCCATGACAAACACGAAGTAAATCAGGGGTTTCTCAATGACAAAAACGTTGAAGAGCACTGTTCTATAACATCTCGAAACAATTGTAGAGCTTGCTTGATGTGAAAGGGCTATGATAATCCAGGCAGAGTTTCTTTTTAGCTGGGTTTATGCTTTCTCTGCCATGCTTAGATCCTTGCAGATCTGAGCACCTCATCCACCAAGAGAGACCAGTTGTGACCCAACACTCCCTGCGCAACTGTATTGATCATCGGGCAGCTCTTTTCCAAACGCAACATTTTGATCTGAACCTGGTTTACGACAGAGACTATTCACCAGTCAAGGGACAACAACTTGGTAACCTTCTGTTTTTTCAAAGACCTGGCGTTTTTGTAATGATTTCTTTTTCATGTTATGAAATTCCAATTATCTCCAAATAAATTCAACCACTTTCCGAATTGGTGTTCAACTAAAATTTGACCTTTTTTCATACTGCATGTGTTGTTTGTTTATTTTGTGTTACTGTTCTTATACAGATATCTACACATTCATTTAATAAACCAAAGAATCTTATTCAGTGTTTCAAGATAAACAAACACAAAAAACATCAGGTAACACAGCACCTCTACCCAACAGAAAATTGTCTTAGTTACTCTGAATCATCAAGAGATGTCCTTACATGTATGCATGCACTCTCTCAACTCCACATACATAACTGTTTAAACATACAAAAAATATTTTGTGATATCAACAGCTGATAAATATTACCTTGTAAGGGCATTTTGATATATCAGCAATAATTTTCCACAAAATACGGCAATGAATATCAATCAGATCATATCAGTATCTCTCATTATAACTTATTTTGTTCATGTGTATTACTGTGATCTAAAATGCTGAAACATTTTTCAACATACAGAAAGCACATCTGCAAAAGAGTATCACAAATTTTAATTTTTTGCTTTCCTGTACTAGGCTACATTAACCTAGTCAACATCAAAACAACTTCTATTTGTTATACTACAGTAACAGCACAGAAAACAAGGGGTTCAAAGCATTAAGGTACTAATTCAACAAAATCTTAACAAATTTTACTATGCTGTGCAGACAATTTCACAAACTTCTAAAAATTACTGCTGGCATAGATCTAGATGAACTTTTTGTTGATTACATCACTTTTGTTGATCCACCAGGAGGTGGATTGTCTAGCAGAATCCTGCACGAATTGAAATTTTTTGTCTGCTCCCACCCTGCAAAATTTAAAACCACCCCACACCCACATTCATTTGAGAAATCTTGCCCACTCTCACCCCACTAGGGCTCTCACAAATGCAACTCCAAAAATTTTGAGGCCCTGCTATGAAAAAATACACACNNNAGATTTCACATTTTTTTTCACTATTAAATTAGATCCGGTGCAATTTAATGTTCATATNTGATCTTAGCNATCTTGTGGTATTTACAGGTGTCCACCTTGGAGAGCAAGTGTTAGTAGCCATCAGGTAAATGTAACATTTCCCTCCTTTGAGGCCTTGTTATGAAAAAACACATACCTGTTTCTGAAAAGATGCAGAAAGTCAAGCAACATATGGTTGTGTGCTTTGATGCAGTCAGATTGTTTGCATTCGTCCCTATTCTTTGAACACTACAATCACATTTTACTTTGTGAATGAGTGGTCGAACATTGCAGTGTCTGCTTGATTGATGAGGTGTCATGTTACAACACATTCGCTTTTTGCCTGGCATCGACCAGTTTAAGAATTGGCACCCTATTCTGCAGTAGTGTTGTAACAAGTGTTACATGTTAGCTAACAATAGTGTTAAGTACAGTATGTGTCTGTAACCCTATGGTTCTGCCTTCAACATAGTTGCAAAAAGTGTCTGTAACTCTGTGATTCCGCCAGCTCCAATGCCTTGTATGAACATTCTGTTTTGTCTGTTTTTATCAACCTGTGTTATGCAGAGTGTGTGTGTTCATACTATGAACTTCGTGTCTGCTCACAAACAAATTAAATTAAAGGCTCAGTATCAAGCAATGAAAATAGTACAGACAATAATAGATGCAACTGTCATGCACAATCCCATCCCAAACAAAATCAGCAGTGCAAACAATAACATTAACCTTCAATTAGTAGGTTTTGCCTGAACAAGACTTACCAACTGTTCACAAGTAGCCTACTGCAATAATAGTATAATTTAGCATGAGCTTAATCAACAGGTACAATGGCCTACAGTTGGGTAAATGGCAGAGCAGTCTTACAAACAGCGACTTGCTTGCAACAAAAACTTCCACCAACATAATCATAGCCTATCAGGTAGGCTGTGTCATGTAAACAATTCAGTAGTTAGTGGCATACCGCACTAGGGCCTACTCTCCAGTTTCCATGGGGTAGGTAGACATAGACCAGATAATAAATTGGTCTTCCGCACATCCCCTGTGTTTCAGCTATTAAAAAATCAGCAACATTTGTTCTGTGGCCATTCTCTGTCCTTTTGCAAAACAGTCCTACTGTGTGTACATCACATCACCACTCTTTTGCATACCCTGGGCCAGACGTGCAACCAAGGGGAGCATTTGCCTCCCCTGAAAATGTCAAAACATTGCATAGCAATTTTGACATTTGCAGAAACTTTCAAAAAAACAAGATGAAATTTTGTATTCTAATTATTTTTAAGAAGTCTTATTTGAATTTCTTTGTTCTATGGGTGATTACCTCCTTACAAGATTTATCTTGAGACAGGCCATCTGATTGAAAATTTCACAAACAATTGGTATTCCACAGATACACTGGAAAATGTCAAATCTGGTGTGATCGTTTAAAATGTTAGTATTTCTGAGGCATTTTTTTATCCTTTTGTTCATGTACCAATCTGAAAATATTTAGAAATGCAGTGTGTGTGTACGCTTTGATTTTGCTTCTTGCCTATGTTCTTGAGGAAGAGAGTTTGCATACACCCTTGAAACGTCAACAACAAATACTGATCACTAAGATCATTGTTATCACACCAGTAGAGCAAAGTTTGCAGCCAGTAAACTATGCCTGGTGATAGAAACAGCATACCATGTTCAGATTGTGTTAGCTTTATGTTTGCCTGGCATTACTATAAGCTACTATTCACGAATTTTTGCATTTTATGTTCAGTACTTAACCATTGCCGGGGTTTCACAGCAACAAAGCTTTACGTTGCAAGGGAAATTCGAATTTCACAAGAGCCTCGAAGTTATATATTAGGTGTTGTTTAGGTAGTCCTAGCAATAGTGGCAAGGCCTACCCACATCTAGTAGTGAGCCTGGCCCAACCATTCGTAATAATGATAAAGTTGCATTCCTGCTGCAAGTGCATTCCTTTCTAAAGTGTTGTAGTTGGCAGACAAGGTCTCATATCTGTGATTGAAACAATAGCATCAATGTTTAAATCAGTGGTTCTCAAAGTATGGGTCGCTCCAAGGTGATTCAAATCTGTCAAAATGACTTTTTTTGTTTTCATTTTTCAAGTTCTTTCAATTCTGTCATAGACTGAATTATTGTGTCATACACATTTCATTTGGCTAGGTCTTATTACAACTGGATTATTGCATCATAAGTGGTTTTCCAAGAGTTTTAATGGCAGCACAGCTATTAGCTGTAACTAGCCAACTAGCTGCAAAGTTAAGATTCATTGATTATGGAAGTATTTTGGAGCTGAATAGTTCAGTAAATAGGTCAGTGGAGTATCAGGGTTGATAGTATGAAAGTTTACCTGTGTAGTAGAGCAGTTTGAAACATTTTCGCTTCTTTAGCATGTAAAATACACTTAGTTTCGATGTTTTAGGCTTGGGTTGTAAGATGTTCATTACACTTAGATTTGGGTCGCACTTAAAGTTTGGGAACCACTGGTTTAAATATATCCTATCATTCATACTAGCCTCTTATATCTGACAACTTCATCACTCCCAATATCATCTGCAGAAATTATCTCATATAGTGAAATATATTCAAGTGAAGTTTCAAAAATCTAGATCAGTGTGGTCTAACTACAGGCCCACGGGCCGCATGTGGCCCACCAAAGTGCTTTCAGGGGCCCATGAAAGCATTTAGGAAAAGTCTTCAAATTTGAAATTTGTTGAAAAACCTGCGAGGTTACATTTGTCTGCCTGAATTGGTTGCGGTGGATAAAGTGCGTTTGCACAAGAACAATGCATGATACCTTTTCTGTGTAACATTTTGCTTTATTTATTGGAAGTGACTATGGATACGCCTGGCTCAATGCAATTCAAATAAAAGGGTCAGTTTGTCATTCAAACGGCGTGGATCTCGTTGTCTAAGGGTTATGCATTACGGCTGCTATGCCACTGGTTTTCAGTTAGACTCACACCTTGCCGACTTTCTTTGTTTTTCTGTACTTTTTCAGGCTTATGTGTTACCTTTACAGGTTAGTGTTAGGTCAGGTTAGCATCAAAGTTAGGTTAGCTTAGGGTTAGGTTAGGGCTATGGTTAGAATTAAGGGGGCAGATGGGTTTAGGGGAGCACGGGGACAGATGTCTCTCCTTGCCCCCATCTTTTACGTTCCGTTTGTTTCTACCAAGCCTACTGCACTCTCGTCATGCGTTACTGTTACGTCACAGGTGACATATGAATAAGTTTTCAAATTTCAAGATCCACAGGCATATCTATAGCCACTACCTTATTTATTTTGCGATCAAATTAGAAGGTACAGCACGCTACTAACCCTCCGCTGGGATACCTGTCTGGACAAAATACACTCGATGTTTGGAAGCACATACGTGCACGAAAGTACATTTTCTACGATGAAGGAAGACATTAAAAAAACACCAATCGAATGTCAGATGCAACACTGAACGATAGTCTAAGACTTACACAACTAACACTGGTATTGAGGAACTATTGCAGGGGTCACCAATCTTTTTGAAACTGCGAGCTACTTCTGGTGTACTGATTAATGCGAAGGGCTACTACTTTGATACACACTTCTGAAATAAAAAATTTTGCTCAATTTACCTTCAATTATGTTTGTATTGATTTTGTTAAAGTGAGGACATTGATCATGCTAATGTCATTTTTAAAACAGGCCCAAAGGCAACTGACATGGTTCTTGCGGGCGACCTGGTGTCCGCAAGCACCATCATGTTGGTGACCCCTGAATCAGTGGCATAACGAGGGGGGCAAGGAGAGACATCTGCCCCCGGGCTAAGCACTTTGGGGCACCAAAGTGATGTCGGAATGTTGCGCACTAATTATGAAATGTCAAAAGTGGATGCTAATAATTTCAATTTACAAAATGTCGAATGTCATTGCGAAATCTCATCAAGGTTCGCAAAGTGAGCAATTATGAACCTTAGTGATGTTTCAAGACAGAGTTTCTGTCTCTAGCAATAAGTGCCCGCTTGTGGTTTGACTCACAGCTGCGTCACAATGCTTTCACAAAGCCAGTGTTGCGAACTTTCAGACTTNCTTATCATTTTATAGTTGCGTCACAATGGGACGGGAATCCAGCTTTCACAGTGCATGCAGAGTTCTATATTGCGCATGCTTTTAGAACAACGATAAAACTTGTACAATGTTGTTACCAGGAGTGTGCACAAGGGGATTAACTAGGCGACAGCCCCAGACATCCAAGGCAGTTGGTCATCCCAAAAAGTGAAATTACAAAAACATGTATTTCATCAAAATCTTGTAACTAGACCAAGGGTGCAAAATTATCTGTAAATGTTAGTAGCACGCAGCAATTTTTAGTAGTGCACACATATGAACTTTGCCATGCAGCATTCATATGCATGACATATGAAAGGTAAAAAAAACATTTGCGCACTCTGCGTTTTTGGTCGCGCAGCGCAAATATGGTACCGCATTTTTGCATACCTGAACTATACGCTCGTTATTGGCTACTGAAACGTGCTGCATGGATCTGATGGGAACTTGTCTGAGGGACATGCAAATGTATATTAAGTGACCTGAGAGATGAAGCACCACATTGTGACCTTCACCTGTTTTACAGAACAAAGCTTCCTTAGCAATTTGTTTATAGTTCAGAAAAATATCAACGGTGGCAATGCATCAAATTGCATGGTTATACTACTTTTTTCAGATACTATATGTAGAGAAAAATAGACAACTCTACAGTATCTTCTAACATGCCGTAATTGCTATCTTCTTATGGTGGGCCTATCTGATACGTACTTGCATGAATAAATTCAATATCTAATTCCTCAATGCATAGCTTACCCATGAGTGGAAGAAATTTGCTTATAAACATATGTTTCAAGCCCACAGAACAAAAAACAAATTATTAAAAACTTAACACATAAAACAAAAATATTATTTGAATTCATTTTATTCAATTTTTCAAAACTAGTTTTTACTTGTTTCAAATGCCTGTATTTTTCACATTCCTCAATACTAGAATTTGGTGGGGGCATACAATCAAGCTGTTGACCTGGGAATCACCAGACTTTATCTGCATCATGCCCCTGGTTGTTACGACTACAGATCTGATGCTTAGGAAAATTGAGCTTTGATGCTTTGACAAACTTCATGTTGAAATGGATTTGGTGTGGCTCTGAAAGGAGTTTTGATTATTTTTATTTGTGGGATATTTAAATAAGTGCTGAATACTTTTGCAAAATTCTAATTGCAGCTGTGTAACAACGTTGAGTATATTAGTTATTGTGAACTTTTCAGTTACTGCTACATGTGCTTTATATCACTTTGGCATTTCCCTGGAGATGATTGTTAAAATTCAGGTCATGCAGTTGCTAACCTGGAACTTCGCGTGGAGCGTCACTGACCTTAGATATTTCTTAGATTAGTGGATGTGACACACTCCATTTATAGCAGTTTTTTGAAGAAACAATCGACAAATTTACAGTAAAGGCCAGAAAACTATTTATTTGAAGTTAGATAGTTACAAGTAAAGCATTAAATCGTAGTATTACTTTTACTTTCTATCAACATTTCAGGGCGTTATATTCAAGAAAATGCATAAATGGGATTTTGCAATTTTATATTTCTCTAGCAGGTTTGTACAAAATCATTTGCCTTCAGTTTTTCATATGCATTTTCTTGTCTGTTCTTCTCTGTTATGTATTCCTGAGTCTCCCTCAGTCAGTCCTTTATGATGTTTCATTACTCAAAACTCTGAGAGTGCATGCTCCAGATTTCAGAAACCTGTGGTTTCTACAGCTTGGATCAGTGGTGATTGTAACCAGACCTGGCCACGGAGTGGAACAAGCGGGTGAGCTGGATTTGACATCTTTAAAAGGCTCTGACAAACCCGTGGTTTAGAAAACAAGGTGCAACTCTGGCCAATTTTATCTTGTGTTATCAGAGCATTTTTATACCCAAAATTCTGTCATTAAAATTCATCATATTTATACATATGATCAGGGAACTTTTTGGTTAATTTTTGCATTTTATTTGACTAGTTGCTACAGTTCAAGAATGTATTACCACAATTTGGAGTGTTGCTGTAAAACAGTTTGAATGTTCAATCGTGACTGAAATTTCAAAGTGGGGATAGCTTCATGCGAAATGATTAGATTCTTAACTCTACGGTATTCAATGATTTTCTAGATCCAAAGGTCCTGACGTTTATTCTGTGATGTCACAATCATAGGAAGTTTTCAGACAGGTCCAGAAACAACTTATATGCATGCGACTGCACCGCCCGAGTCAGCTTTTGACGTTCCTTTCTATTCCCAACTCATTCTTTGCATCTATGTTGCCATGAACAAGCTGGGTGGGGGCTCCAAAACTAAGTTTGCCCCCAGGCGTGAGAAACCCTAGGTACGCCACTGCCCTGAACTATAGTGTCAGTAAAGCCTCGACAACACGCACCCCTATATGAAGATTTGTAATAAGCTGCTATTTGTGTAATAATTTCTATGATGCACTTACTCATTTTCCTTTTTATAATTTTAAATGTTGTGAATACTGAATCTGTTGTTTTATACATCATTTTATTGGAAGTGATCCTCAAGTTGTTACATTTTTGTAAAATGTCCTGTAGGTTAAAAGTAGTTGCACCATGCTGACCTAGCAGATAAAGGATTTGATGAATTTACTAAATGCAATGGCTATAGTAACAGCTAGAATGGCCTACAGTAGGCCAGTAAATGACAGAACATATCACACAAACTACGACTTGCTTGCGACAAACACTTTAACCAATATACATAGCAGGGTTGCTAGACATCTCTTCAGAAAAAAAGCCAAACTGTTTAACCATGTCTGAAAAAAAGCAAACCGGGAAAAAAGCCAAATCGTAAAATAAACATGAAATTTAAAATTATTTATTAGTTGTAGGGCATTTTAGAAGAATAAAATTGTAGCATTACCTTTACACTCTGTAGCAGGGGACTACAAACTTTTTTGCCAGAGGGCAACATAAACCAATACACAACATTTCGAGGGCTGGACATCTTACATATTGTAATGTGATTGTTTTGGAATATGTTTTATTCTACCATATCAGCAAATGTTGCATAAATATATCATTTTTCACTATTGACAAAATGGCTTCACGGGCTGTAGTTTGGAGACTCTGCTCTACAGCAATGAAACTTTTCTACATTTAGATTTCAATAGTGTTTCCGCTTGAACCTTTTGCATTATGGGTTGCCAGATATGCTACAATTTTATTATTTCATAAGTTGCCAGATAACTTGAGAAAATACACCATCCCATGCACTGTCTAAAAAAGCCTAATAAAACTTTTCAACAACTAAGTATTTAAACGCCAAAATACCGGTCTGATAGCTGTGCCAACTGCCTCCAAAAAAAGCCAAATATTGAAAAGAATAAGCCAAAAAGCCATACAAAATTTTTTGACGCCAACTGCCTCTAAAAAACGCAAAATTTGATTTGTGAAATTTGGTGTCAAAAAAGGCTATCTGGCAACCCTGATACATAGCTGATCAGGTAGGCTCAAGTTTAGATTCCGTGGCCAGGGTTGCCAGATTTATTGTTTCAAAAAAGGCTAAACCCTCAGTAAAAAAAGGCCAAAAACAGCCAACAAAATTGCTGAAAAAAGCCAAACACTCAATCAAAAAAGGTCAAAAAAGAACCAAACCCTTCACTTGACAAAGCCAAATTAAATAAGATTTGCTTCCTCACAACTCAAATTCACATAAAAATACATCTTGTGTACTCAAAACACCTCTACAAAGCAATTAATTCCAAACTATTTTCTGAATTTGTCACTTACGACGGAAATATGCCAAAGTTTTTTCCTCTTCAAAAATACCTAAATAAATGTACCTGAAAAATCAACAGTTACTTAAGCATCACCACTCAAATTTTGCACACTTCAAAAGCAAAGCTTGCAGTTTACTGTAACAAGTCAAAATGCATTCAAATACAAGCATACGTGTAGCCAGGGGAGGCCAAAGAGACCATGCCTCCTCCCAAATTTTTGAAAAATATAGTCATTTTGTGCTTTGAGAGGTGTTTTTCCTAACAAAATAACGTTATTCACCTAAAATCATACACTTTGGCCCCCCCAAATTTTTCAGCTGGCTATGCCACTGAATACAGGTTCATTTTCGTTTTGCGCTGACATTGAATACAATATATAGCACTGGTGTGGCCAATCTGCGTTTTGCGAGCCACATTTGGCTCTTTGCTCAGTTTCATGCGGCTCTTGTACCAGAAGTCCCACTGACTCAATAACATGCATAACAATAAATGCCTTGCAAAGTTCTGTTATTATCATATCGGTGGTGTGTGATATTTACAATAAAACTAGCTAAGCAAATATGTATGTGAGGAAAAGATGGGGTTATGTTCATGTGTGCCCATGTATAATGTACATGATATAGCTCTTTATTGTAACACAATAAGAAACGTGGCTCTTTAGTCTCTGACTGGTTGGCCACCCCTAAAATAGCAAGACACATTAGACCTACTTCCAAACCACTTATGTCCAACTCGCGGCCGCCATGCAGCCCGGTCAAGGGTTTTGTGCAGCCCAGTTTAGGTTTACACTGTAGTAAAAGTATCCTCCTGAACATACTGACAACCTGTCTTTGTTTTGATAATTTTGAATTTGATATTTTTGATGCAGGTAGTTCTCAGAGCCACTTTATCATGTCTGTTACCATTGCAATTGGATTCGAACACTTTCAGCGCATTAGGTTAAGCTAAATTTAGCTTGCTAAAATCAAAGTAAAGCATTAAATGTGCGACCTATTGCTCCTCCCAGTGTTGGTCATGTGCAAACACCGTTTCTGTAATGTGCGCTGATGTATAGCTAACTATGGGGCGCCGTTCATAAAAATATTATATCTGACAGATTTAGCACAAAAGCTGCTATCTCTGTGCAAAGATAGCTAAATGCGCGCAGAGACAGCTATCTCTGTGCAGAGATAGCTATCTCTGTGCAGAGATAGCTAAAATGCGCACAGAGATGGCCATCTCTGCACAGAGATAGCGAAATATGTGCAGCGATAAGTTTTTGTGCTAAATCTGTCAGATATAATATTTTTATGAACGGCACCCCATAGCTAACCACTTTTTGTGCTCTTGTGTCTGTGATATAGACCACGAGTCCGCAATAAAATAAAATAAATAATAATAATACAGTATGTCTTTCAATGTGCGGTCCTGGTCAAGATAGCAGCA
>JGI24021J15306_10000856_pt1 | contig 26840 bp, 16 predicted proteins | sample Ectturendosymbi1_FD_15306 | JGI IMG/M metagenome (IMG submission 15306) | reverse complement strand
ATCCAATACTTCATTTTAAAAATGTGCCTCCCCCTTCTGGTTTTTGGCCCCTCTCTTTGGTTTTTGGCCCCCCCTTCTGCTAAATCCTGGCGACGGACATGATTCCAGCCCCAGTTCATGCCCTGAAATGCTGCGCCCAGGGAAAGATGTCTCCCTTTCCCCCTGGCTATGCCACTGTCTTCAAAACAGAATTATAAGTTTGCTTCAAGTTATGCATACAGCCAAATATACTAAAGTCGAACCAAGCTACAAAAACTATCATATTGACATATACTTCAAAACAAAAACTGTAGCTGCAATGCAGCGAAATGTTGAACCCAGTGACATATTTTTACAAGAATTCAATTCAGTCATACACAACTTCACCGGTAGCAGTAGCCAATGCTTCGAAGCTCCTTTAACTGCTTTAAGTTTGTCGCTGATGTTGAGTTTTTACCGAATTAACGTGGAACCTGTCGATCAGGTCAAAAGCAACCTCAGCTAAATCTTTCCTAATGCTGCTAACTTACTGCAAACAAATTATCCAAAATCAGCGAAAAACAGTAAGAAGAACAGCTACTATCAACGTGTACTGACGGAAGAGCTCTTGCGAACTTTTTCCTTTAGCCACCACTCACGCCAAAGTAGCGAATAGCGGTAAAATGGTGATAGCTTGCTACCGCATCCGTTATTTCTTTCAAAAAAGAGCTGCGCTCCCGCTGACGCTACTGAAAAATTAGCTCGCTACAGTAGCTCGCTATTTTAGTAGCTCGTTACTGCCCAGCTCTGCCCAACGCCTATAAAAAACTCTGTGTCTGTAATTATCAATCTGCGTTGTGGAGACAGTGTGTGCTTGTGTTCAAACATTGAAATTTAAAACAATGCAGTGTACAGCAGGAACAGATTCGATGGGCACTGCATGAGACAAATTGCGCGTTCGACTTGCACATCTACTCTATCTTTTTTTAAGTATATTTGAGTGCTCATTAATCATTACACAACTGTATGGTGGCCCACTTCTCATTTTGTGGTGATGGGAACAAGCTACACGCACCACTTGCAACTTTTCTCTAAGAAAAACTTGTTTAACGAAAAAGTTGCAAAAGAACCAAAGAGTAGCCAAATAGCCAAATAAAAATTTTGGAGCCAACTGCTTCTGAAAAGAGCCAAATTTCTGGTTTTTGGCTCCAAAAGAGCCAATCTGGCAACCCTGATTTTAGTTGCGGATATCAAATGACGTACCGGAGTCGCGAAAACGATTATTTTGCAATAAGCAATGGCACCACAAAGATAATAAAAATAATATTTCTTGCTAGTCTAGGCAGAATTTCGGCCACTTTAGTATCGTTCTCACACCAAGGTTGTTCCATTCTTCGTAACAACTTCCAGTGAAATCAAAAAATAGACTTCGAAAATTGTGAAAATAGACAAATTTGAAACAGTGCGTGTTTGGAAGAAGGTTATTTTAAATTGCACGGAGAAAACATTTCGTGCATCTTTACCTTTATTATTGCATGATGAGGTTTTCTCCACTTTGGTTACGTTATCACACATCCGTCAACGATATCCGCACTGAAGGACATCCTTCTTAACATGCTCTCAAAATGGGCACTGTTTTATAAAAATGATGTCCAGCATGTTCGTAATAGTAATACCATGCTACAATATAGGCAGTGTCTAAGTGACCAAAGCCGATTTTCATGGTTGTATGACTAAAGAAACTATCTCAGGTTGTCACCAGACTCACCACCCGCATGACCACATGTGCATTGTGTGTTAGTGCAAATCGTAGCCAATCACGATGCAGTGATTTGTGGCAAGGTGACTCGTCTCGAGACCCACTCTTGCGAGTCTCGGTCTCGAAGGTTTCACGTCTCGTCTCGGTCTCGCTCGAAGGCAGTGGCATAGCGAGGCTAAGTGCCGCCCGGGGCCGACCATGAAGTGCCACCCTTTCCACTCCTCAAATTTGCTTACAAGAATTCAAAATGAAAGAAGATAATGCTTTGTGCTTATTTAAGATTAAGGAATAATCAAACATGCACAAACTGAAATGAGTCTTGATTTTCGATTATGAGTCTTGCTTCTTCTGGTTGTCACCACCTGTCTCATCATTGCTATTCCTATTTTTTCTGCTTTCTAGTTTCTATACATATGCATATATGAACCTGGCACAAATTGTCAAATTTTCTTCTCTGTTGGCTTTTAGGCTCCTGATAAGCCGCAGCACTTGGCTTAATCGTTTAGTTTACTCCAGGGTGTCTCAACCTGTGGGCCACCAAATAATTTTTGACGAGTCACGGCCAGGTAGCCTATTATTGAAATTGAGTACGTTTGACAAGTCGAATGTTGCAGTTGATTGCATCGCCTTGAACCACTGAGGCAAGCACAAGCAAAAGATGGCAGTTCGGGGCATTAACTGACAGGAAAGCAACCAGCAGCAACAGAGTTCCCTCGACGAATTCACTCTACTACTACTTGGGTGCACTGTCTTTATATATGCTATATATAGGGATAAGTGAATTACGATAATTCACTTGTGGTGACTATCACAGTGAACTGTTACTCATGGGCACCATCTAGCGGTGACCATTTATTTACATGTGGCGCCATCTCCAGGCCGCCACACGAACCTTAGGTAATTCAGGAGCTGCACACGACATAATACGATCACTTTCGTCATTATGCGTTAGAAATTATTGCTACACGAAAATGTCCTCATTGCCTACCACGTTGTGCACAGTATCCAGTTATTGAAGGGACTTTTGAGGTAGATAAGCAGACTTGTTGCCATGAAAACGAAATCTAGAAACAAGCTTAATGTGGAAGATGGTTCAATCCATGATTCTATGCATCATCATGTACTGAGCCTCGAATATCTATGTTTTCTAACAGGGCCGCAACCAGCTGATATTTTCTGGGTGGAGCAAAATGATTGTAAGTTGATATTGTACCTAACAACTAAATATGTTTTTGAAAATCTCGGAGGGGGTGATTTTCCGGTAGCCCCCCTGGTTGCTGTCAGTGGCGTATCTAGGATACGGCAGGCAAGGCTACGGACCGAGTTTGCTAAAAAACTTTGGGATGGACAAACCTTATTGTTTGAGTTTCGATGACGTCACCATGGTCACTCAACTGTAGTTCGACCTTTTTGTAAAATTGGCCAAATTGGGTACATTATGGAATTGATACCTGGCTACGCCCATCGTGGTGGTATAGAAAATACTGTAACAAGTATACAATGGTGCTATATCTAGATATTCATCACTTCGCACTGAATTTAATATGAAAACACATTACTTCTGAGAGCTTAAATAGACACAGTTATGCTCAACAACTGTGATAATCAATTCAAATTTGGTCAGATTCGATAAATAAAATATACTGCTACTAATAATCACCACATAAATCAAATGAAAAACAAACCACAAGATGTTTTGGTAAATATCAGCAGTGCAACCAGGCGCGTAGCCAGAAATTTTATTAGGGCTGGGGAAAACAACAACCGAGTTTCAACAATTTTAAATATTTTTAATGCTCCTTGTTTTTAAAGCATCATCCATGAAACGTGCTTGTTTTTGACGTTTTCTCCTGAACAATTGTGTTCAGATTTAAGCCGACAACCAAGAAGTTTGCTTTCATTGAATTGACAAGTTTTTAAATTTTGACAGTAAAGTTCCAAACTTCTGCTTTGGATCCATGCCACCATTTGCTCATGAACCTTTCTTGCAAAAGCGCTAGTAAACCTCTCAATGCCCAATGTTGCACAGCAAGAAGTCATCGCGGCCGCCATTACGATTGCGCTTATACTGTATTTACACGCTTCGGATCTACACCAACACAACACGCTCAACCGAAGCCGAACAGCGACTTTGATCTGAGACATTGACATCCGAAGTAGGTCTTCCACAAAACGTTCGTGGATATAAGAAGAGGATCCCGTTGTCGTCTAATTTTTGAGCAAATAATTCACGTCTGTAGTTGATAACCGTATGCGCTAGAGTTATTCAACGCGTTTGAAAAATTTTTGGATTTTTGATAATCTGTAAGATCTTTTGGATATGTTCAACTTATTCCGTAAAACGTTTGTAGCTACTTCAGACTTACTTCATTTACAGTGTTTGATGAGACTTTGCTAAATTTAACTGACTTCATTGAAATATAAGATGGAATTAAACTGTAAACGCAATAGAAAAACCAGTAGTAAAAAAATTTATTGACAACGCTCAGCTGCAGGTAAAGATAGTTTAGCACTGCACGTAATTTATTTGTACAAATCACGGGCTTCTTGAAAACAAAATCACTTATCTGCGGAATTTAAAGCCCTAATGGGAAAAAATTCAAATTTAATTACATTTTAGTCACATGCGCCTTGCCAACAAGACAGATTGGAAGCTCAAGGATGGATATTAGGGAAGGACAACGAGGCAGTCGCCTCGGGCCCCTCTTTTTCAGAGATACTGTGCTCCCCCTTGAGAGTTGTGCACCACTGTTTAGTTAAAAAGGTTATGTACCCTCTTGGAGCCACATTCAAAGAAGCTCTGAAGCAAGTCATATGTTTTTCAAAATAAAGCAAAAATTATGGGAAAATGTACGTGCCATAGGAGGCAGCTTTCAATTGTGAAGCTGGAAACCTTTACAAAATTTTGTTCCTTTCGTTTGTGTCTTATGCTCTTGAATTTGGTTCATAAATTGAAATGTGAAACAAATTTTACTCTTTTATCCACGTAATCCCACATCTACCTTTCACAATGGCGATGTTTTGGGGCCCTTTTCTGAGAGCTTTTCCCTAAATTTTATTATGCACCCCTGTGCAAGTTATCTCAGCATCTGAAAGTAATGGCAGTGTCAATTCCCTCAACCCTTGCAAAATGAAAAGCATCTTACTACCTACGTTAGATTTTGCTGCTGACTCCAGTAGCGGACACAGGCTAATTTGGTGAGGGGGATATGCGATGTCGATTTGCAATGAACCCCCAATGCTGCACAGGACCGTATTGCGTAAATCAATCACTTTCGCATACGTACATTTAAGTGGAAACAAGTCTAAGCTTTGTTTACTGTAGAAGCATGAGTTATAAAACTGGTCAAACTTTAACACTGCACCGCTGCGGAACCAACAAGCAATGTGGCACATAACAACGATCTGGTATAGTCACTGGCTTCGGGGCGCAGGTACATCGAGGACTCGAAATAAAAAGTTTACGTGGAGACATAATACTTATCCTCATTGTAGGTTACGTTTGTTACAGCACAATTACCGGTGGCAGTAGCCAGCATAGTGCAGTAGCGCTGTTTAACTTGTATATTTAACTTGTATAATTATGCAATCTTATCAAAATGCGAACAATATGCATATTTCATTCAAATAGCTCCTTGTTTTCGGTGCAGTTCCCATTGCTTTGGAATGTTGCAAGTGCGCGAGAATGAGATTTAACTGCGCAAAAGTTGTTGTGGTCCTGAGTATTTACGCGGCTTACGCCCCTTAGAGGAAACATTGCTGACGATGCAATACAAATGGACGTTCACAAAACGCTCTATCCTTTCTACACGACAAAGAAAATGCCGCGTGTTACGGTGACAATCACAAAAAATGCTTCGTTGACACCAATAGCCAGGTATATTGGTATTACGACAATTTACGCAGTAGGCTATCTGCAGATTTTCAACGCAGGGCATTTCTTTTCAAGTAAGCATTGTCATGATCTGTAAAGAAAGAAGCATTGGATTGCCATGGTTTTCAAGGAAACCACAAATTATGACTTTATTTTACTTAGCAAGCAAGGCCGCACCCAGCTGATATATACAACCGAACATGTTTTTGAAAATTTCGGGGGGAATTGCCCGGTTGCTCTCCCCCTAATTGCGGTATCAGCTGGCAAGACTTGTCAGTATCACTTAGAACAGTGGTTCTCAAACTTTCATGAGCCGTGGCCCCTTTCAAAATACTCTCAACAGTTGTGACCCCTGCTCATCAATAAAAATACCTAGTTTTAGTCTCTGCCTCTGCTCGTGGCCCCTGCTCGGCCTCTGCACGTGGCCCCCAAAAAACCTCTCCGTGGTCCCCAAAGGAGGACGAGGGCCCCGTTTGAGAAACCATGACTTTGAAACAAGAGCTGCAAACGTCTGGGATCTCGTCCAAAGCGATCAATAAAACCTTGCTACACAAACCGGACAACTAAGTACAGTTGTATGTTGACACAACTACGGACAAACTTACTACAATGAGAGCACCACGCAGGTGTTGCAAAATTGACTAGATTAATTATGAAAACTCGCCACAGCAAATATAGCATTGCACTCAGTATTCACTCAGATGTCAGAACTAAAACTTAACGATTAAGACGTATTCCCACAAGCTTGCCTAGATGTATTCTAACAAGCTACGTAATTTTATATTGCATGAAAAGAAGCCTGCATAAGAGTAGTTTGACACTCAGGCACATTGGTCACACTCGCGCTAACAATGGATTTTTCAAACTTATGGAAGCATTGCTATATACTCACCATGCTTCTTTTCACAAAGTATAAATGTACGTGGCTTACCGTCATCAGCATGTCACTGGCTCGCTGTATTACCCACCAAAAGTCTGCGTTGAACAGTCTCATGCAACAAAACGCCTGCTACCGTCATATAAAGTGAACCTTTGCAGATTTGTTGCCATGTTATTGTTACACAACAAAGACTAACAGTAGAACAATCCGCTCCCGACTATCGCAACCCGCCGCTGCAGGCAAAGGAAAGGGATGAGTGAACTGAAAGCTCATCACTGCATGACACTAACTGCGAACCTCACTCTTGTACAGTGTGAGTTTCATACAGGCAAAGAAACTGTCATTGCAAGAATCAAATCAATTAATCGGAATTAAGATGCCGGTTTCAGGTTTTTCCAGAAATATTTGGTTCTTAATCCCAATTTCCAGGCGGGGATCAAATTGCCGTTTTGTCCCCCCTGCGGATGCCCATGCGATCATTGACTATTTTATATCAGGTTCCATAAACAAGAGCAGCTCATCTAATGAAACGAAGAAACGTTTTCGACTAATTGTTAGCATAAGTTAATTTTTAGCATTTTAGCGAGTAATGTGCATAAGTGCAAAAATATTTCGGCGATGATTTCCAATGAAATTAAGTGTCATGTCAACACCTGTCTGGTGGGGGGGATGCATCCCCTGCATCCCCCCCTTGTGACCGCGCCTGGCTGACTCTCTTCGTTGCAGTAATTTGATTTCAAATAATTTACTGTGGGATAGGGTGGCAATTAATGTCAGATGAAAGTTGAAACACTGAGCTTATGTACAGCACATCGGAGTCTAATATCTTGAAAATATCGATTTTTTACTCGCCGGCAAGGTAAAGGGAAATCATTGATGGAAACGTTAAGGCTCCACATAATTGTGATTGAAGCGTCACAATACATGTCATCACAAATAAATCTTTAGAATGAATGCTATTGTTTCTGAACAGTTACTATGGAGCAATGAAGAAGACTTTGAAACTGAATCGCTTCTTAGCCAAAGTTTGAGCTTCAAGACATATACAATATATCTCACCGCCATATTCACGCATGTAGTTTTAAAACTGTGCCAAAACAAAAACCTACGATATTGATTTAAGGCTACGCTGACACTGTATACAAGGATAGGTTATATTTGTAACACCCACGGTTATCACAAAGGAATTTGCGCTGGTCTTGAAATGAAGCTTACATGACCTTTAGGTGGAATACAGCAAGTTGGTGCGCCAAAAATAGCTGCGAAAAGCGTTACTCCAATTGTTTTTACTTGCGGTCATTGATTATGATTACAAAAGGTCAGATACAAGTTTGTGTTCGACTAAAAACTGAAGTAGGATAGGTTCCATGAGGCAGTTTCGTTGATTTGCACTGAAGTATTTCTTTGGCTTACGCTTCAAATATTTTGTTAGCCTGAAAACATTGGAATTGGAGGTGGCATTGCCCGGTTGTCCCCCATAGCTACGCGCCTGGTGGCAACCGTATTCTGATGGCAGGCTACAGACCAGCGCAGGAATTCTTGATTGAGCGAAGTTCATGTGTACACCGATTCGGTAATTCATATTAACTAACACAATTTTTAACAATCGTGAGAATTCAGTTTACATAGGAAATCTGCACACTGTGTCTACAGATAATCCAGTGATAATGCTCATTTTTCTCATTTATTCCATGATTTTATGCTGGGGATACGTTTCCAACAGTAATGTAACCATGAAATTTGCACAAATACATTACTCTTTATCACAAAATGTTGGGGGGTCAAAAGATATTATGTCCCCCCCTGTCCAAAAGTTGTGGGGGAGATGTCCCCCCTTCCCCCATAAACTCGGTCCCTGGGCAAGGCACGTGCCATGGCGTCACTTTGACGGGGGCGCAAACATTGCTTGGTGAAAATTGAAAATCTTATTTACAGTTTCTTGATCTTGAACCTCTATTTTGCGCCCCCCAGCCATTAACTGCAATACTGCATCAACACAGTGCTGGGGTTGCCAGATGCGTTTTGTAAAATCACCGGCCATTTTGATTTGTCAACAGTGCCAGATCTAAGCTGTGTCCTAATTCGTAAGCGGCACAGGGAAAACAGAGAGACAATCACTTTTGCCCGTATTTTTGCTGGCTAGTTACATTTTGGTGTGTGTGTGACGTAACAATCGCACGAAGGATTGCGTCAATAGCAGCAAATAAGCTTCACTGAAAGAACTGTTCTGGCAAGATTCACTACTAGAGTCAATGTAGTTTGAGAAATTCTGCGTTAGTTCTTTTTGAAGTTACGGCAAATTATTTATTTTGAAAATACCGGCTTCAGGCACTGATTTTCAAAATACCGGCCTTTTACCGGCCTCTGCTAAATTAGCAGTAAAATACCGCCATCTGGCAACCCTACACAGTGCCCGTATCTAATGCAGTGCAATTTGCGCCAGAACCATCAAGTAGCCTACCATGACAAAACTATGGTATTGTGACACAACACGAACAGTCAGACATTGTGACAGAACAAGAATCCTCGCTTGCCGTATCTACAACCTCGTCCTTCTCACGCTATAAAAAAGGCGAATTCAGTCTGTCCTGCTGAATTCAGTGAAGATATTTGTCAGAATCTGATGGTTGAGACGAGTTGCTAGCTGTGAGAATCTGACTGTTACGCTTACGCAAATCATTGCTTTTAAGCTTTAACAGATTCACAAATTAGTGCCGCCCTAATAAAAATGCCGCCGGGGCGAAGCGCCCTCCTTTAGCTGCGCTACTGATTTCAGATGCTACTGTTGAGCACAGATAAGAAAAAAGAGATGTGAAACTTAACGTAAGCCATGTATTTAGTCAAATTTTTAACTGTGACGTTTTTGGTTGGTTCGCCTGTCTAAATTAACAATCGTGTTCCCGCCAGCCAAGCACGATTTCCACAATTCCGTGTCATTGGAGGTTTTTGCTTCGAACGTAGCAACAAGCGCAGTGATTGTGGGGCACTAGAGTAAGGATTTATTGAACATACTTTCAGAGCTTCAATATCGTCATTTTTGGCTTAGCGCTTTTCCATTTTTCCCTCGTGACATTGGGAGATGGGGCCTCACAAGTGGATTAGCCTAGGGGCCTCGCATCAGCTAAATCCGGCCCTGATCACAGTATATTTAAGTGTTTAACATGTCATTACAAATCTCTATCTTTGGTAATTCGAGTCACGTCAAGTTTTTACAAAAACTTACTGTACGTGATTTGAGTCATTCAGGTCTGCGAAGACTGGAGTCAATGAAAAATGCAAATGGAGTAGGCTATAACGCCAGTTGATTCAATGACCTGGGTCATCTCTGGACTTTATTAGAGCTCAAAATTTGGACTTTATTAGAACTCAAATAAGAAAAATTTTACAAATGGAACTGAATTAGGCACTTTTTCAAAAAAAACACCTGAGAAAACAGGCAGAAAAAATCCCCAACCCTATAAGTGTGCACAGACTTTCATGATCTGTTGCAAAATTTTTCAAAATCAACTAGTTTATGGTTAAATAATTATTTTGCAAATCTACATGTTGTATGATACTGCAGAGCACGGTGGTGATTGAATTCAGCAATAGTGTACAATCGTAACACTCTTCTCTAAAAATAATTTTGTACGAAAGGTCAAAACCGACGCTAGCAATCAGCTGAGCTAAAGACCGCCCTTAAAAATGCACTCCAGCCTTTAAAATAACATGCACTAACGGCCAGTTTTCAAGTACAGTATAACAATGTGAATGTGTTTGACCAAAGCACAAACCTTGTAGCAACGCAGAACATGGTCGCCATGACACTTCACGCAAGAACGAACACGCTGCCGCAAAAAGCAAGCTGTGCTCGAATGGAAACAGTCTCTGCTCGTGTGCGTGTTGCATCGGGCGGTGCTGTTCACCAGTGGAATTCCGCCTTAAAGCACAGGTAACTTACAAAAATATTTTTTGAAAAATGTCAAAAATGTTAAAAGCCACAGATAAACGACTAGTCAAAAAACTTAGTGAATAGTTTGAAACGTGTTTATTTGCTTTGGTGTGCTTTAATTGGCAACAATTTTATTTTGATAAAGTTGTTGACGCCTTAGACTGTCTCAGCGAATAACTTGAAAAGCGAATGTTGAAATAATTTCATCAGGTTGCATGTCTTACTGCACGGACAGAATAAACCAGCGATCAGCATAACAATCGTCGCGTTTACACCAAAAATCTTTGACGAGTGGACAAAGTACATCCAGGTTTCTCATCTCGCACGCTGCTGTCTCCACGCTGAAAGTATACCTTCCTGCCCTGCTACCTTCCGTCCTTTCGTCTTTAAAACGCTCTCTTCAAATTCCTAGTGAAGCACTGAGTCTTTTAGATGAACCTCACGCTTGACCTTTTCCTTCTCTTTTTTTTTCTGCGAAAGCTGCTCTCTTCACTCTTTTGTAGCACTTCTGTTCCAAAGCTTCTCCATCATAGTATTGTTACTTTCTTTTCGATTTCTTGCCTGATTTATCTAAAATCACAAACAGGTGTTTGTCTTTTATTCTTTGAGCAACAAAAATAGCATTTTCAACAGCGTAAAGAACAAAAGTCAACATTTGTTTTATTGGCGACGAAAGCAAATTATTTAGTGTTCACAAAACGCAAAGTCGCCTGAAGCTTCTCCAACGGTTTAATTGCCCATTTTTAATCTAGTGCAATATGCACGTGAAAGGAACCATTATTTGCGTTTTGTAAGAAATGAACGATGTTTCAATAAACGCAGAGAACGCGGGTTTGCTTAAAATTGTTATACATTAAATCATTAAAGAATCATTATTAGAGAGTTTTCTGGGAGGTTTTTTAAATTCTTGGAGAACAGTTTCTTTTGTAAGTAATGAACAAAGGTATATCCATTGTTCTTTCGCTCAAGTCACAATCGAGGTGGGCGTTTCAAGATTTCAAAACAACGAAACCGTAAAGTTCAAATGCCAACATGCAGCGGAAACGTTAAAGTAAACAATGTTAGCTCGTATGAGCAACAAAAAGATGCGAACACGTTTGACGTAGAGTTGCCAAAACATAAAAAAATCATTCCACAGGTGGCTACGGGCCATGGTTTCATTACGCAGGGCCGTCAAAACGTGCAGATTCAAAGGCTTTTTCATTTTGAAAGAACGTTTGTCACGTTTGCATGTAAAGATAACCATTTGTCAAATGCTTATTTTTGGGGTGGAGCAAATGATTCAGATGGCCTCAAACAGGCAGCACCCCATGTGGTGAATCGACTTCGCCATTCGCCAAGAAGAAAAGTGCGTTAAGAATTCAGTTATTCTTGAGGCATTTTTCTCACTTTTTCGCTGCGTGTACATGCTAATATATCTTTGAAAATCGACACGAAAATCTATTAGGTAAAACAGCCTTTTGAAAACAAATAGAAAAAAATTTTTGGCCAGGATTCCCACCTGTTTACTGAAATATTTACGACTTGCCGAAAAGTTTAAAAACAAGCACCAAAACTGGTTTCCGCATAAGCTGGCATCAACATTTTGTGTGATGAGGCGTAATGCAGCAATTGATAGGCAAGGGATATGCAGTGATCGACCTTTGCAGACCTGTCACAATTTTTATAGGCTGCTCTGTACTCTAAAGGTAACCACCGTTACGCATCTGTTAATATTTTATTTTTTAAGGTCTATTACGAAAATCAATTGCCCCATGAGAGCAAATCTACTTGAGAACACAAAATTTTTCCGAACTTTTTGCAATTTTTTCAAACATCGCTTCATTATCATACCTTCTTCGCCAGTTCTTCCTAACGTCTAAAGGAAACGTTCCATCCCATCTACTTTCGAGAAAATTTGCCCAATTTTCAAAATTGGTAAAATTTTTTGAAAACTCTGCAATGTTTCAAAAATGTTTTGGCAAATTGTTTTTTAAGTTTTCTCAGGTTTCAACTGTTTTGTTCCCTGCTCCCTCTGGATTTTACAGCTATGCGACAAACCACAGTATTTGCAATTTTGTTTTTAGAGGGGTTTTGGTTATTTTCTGTCCATCTTAAACAAAGAAAAAACTTTATCTAAAGAAGGCATTGAGATATTGGTCGTGAGTCAAAGTTTAGTTGCACCGAAATTACAATATAGGTTGTTTTAAACCAGTTATGTCCAACCCACGGCCCAGTCGAGGTTTTTGTGCGGCCCAGTTTAGGTTTACGCTGTAGTAAAAGTATCCTACATACTGACAACCTGTCCTTGTTTGATTATCATGAACTTGACAGTTTTGATACAGGTGGTCCTCAGTGCCGCTTTATCACTCTGTTACCGTTGCAATCAGGATTCGAACAATTTCAGTATATCAGTTTAAGCTCTTTGGTTTGCTAAGATCAAAGTAAGCCATTCAATGTGCGGCCCTCATCAATAATATGTCATTCAATGTGCGGCCCTGATCAAGATAGTGACATACGTTTTGGCTCAGTAAGCCATTTGGGTTGGACATAGCTGTTTTAAGCCAATACCTGGCGATTTTTTACAAAATCAATATTCCTCAAGAGTCACCCCGCGCTGCTTAGCAACTTGCGTAACAGCGTCAACATTCTGACTCGAAACTCACTTGTACCGGTCAAAATTCAGTGCAGCCTGCTGAGACTACTCAAAGCAATAATCCACACCAAGCCTTTGAAAAACAGAGACGCAGAAGCACAACTCTTTAATCTCAAAGACGCCCATGATAGGCAAACATTTGCTAATACACTACCGTTTGCTCTACATCAGGTTCTCACGACATTATTGGGAAAAAGGCAGATGCACACAAAGTTAGCACTGTTACAGCATACATGCGACAGGGTAAGCTTTTTCGCACAGTCAAAGTTTTATATTGGCAAATGGACAAAGCTTGAGGTGAATTTCGATGAAATTGTGTTAAAAGCAGTAAACTACAGTTGAAAGCTTAGGGAGTGTTTAAAAACGATAGGTGCAAGTTGCAATTGTTGGCATTTACATAAGCTCAAAAACACACTGAAAAAAGATTGCAAGAGACAACAAAGTCTATTCTTGCCGGATACATTTTGATAAATATTCTATGAGCTAAGAACACACTTTTATCAGTTACGAGCTACCTTATTTGATCATGATTGTCGAAAAAGTTTTTTAAAAAAGAACAGTTACAGCTGAGTTTGATTTAAAGCCTTTCTTCAACCTTGTGTGGGTTGTAAAGAAGATTTCTTTCCGAACTAAGACCGAGAGTTTCTGCTGAAAAAGCTTGATTTGCAGAAAAAAACAAGAGGCTTGCAGAAATAATAAACTCAATCAGATCAAGTGAGGATTAGAGCTTGATCTAAAAAAGCGCCCATGAGAAACTTAATTGCACAAAGTATTTAGTGTTTTGAATGACACAGGCCCAGACCATGTTTCAGATTTTACCAAAAAATAAGTGGTTTCGCTTTTGCTTTTCCTTCCACGAAAACGAAAGTTGTTTTTGCAGTTAGCAATAGTTTAATTACCAACAAATCACATTAAACTTCTGGTGAATGGCGCCGGCATGGTTCACGTGGTAGTCTTTGCAAGTAATTCAGTTTTCAAAAATTGTAACTATCAAGTAGTAGTAAACGAGATAAAAGTCAAAGGGACAAAATGGTTCTACAAATTCAACCTGGAGATTAATTCAAACGTTTGTTTGGGAACTTGCAGTTCACCAAGCTGGGTATTAGTTTACTGCGAAAAAAAGCGTTTTGTTTTATTTGCCTTTTCCTTTTTTCCCTTTAGCAGATCCTTTGGCTGAGCCCTTTTTCCCCTTCTTTCCTTTCTTCCCTTTTTTTGACTTCGTTCCTGTATTGAACGGTCCAAGGCCAGCACGGACCATTGTTCCTCTCCACCAAGCTTGTATCTGAAAACGAAAATGGTGCAAATTGAAAATTCATAGGGTTCCAGCCAAACACTTTAGTGATTAAAAATATTGCGCATCTTTGTCACGGGAGAAAAATATTCAAATCTACCCTTTTGGAATTAAATAATAACGCAATGGATGCCATCGCCAAAACAAACAATAAACAATCGTAGCATAACATGAAAGGCCAGCAGCAGATTTTGCGGACTACAACTGAGTCACTCAAATTTCTTTAAACGGATTCCCGTTTCTATAGTCTGTGATAATTTCTCAATACCACAATGCAGAAAAGATGCCGAATTTGTTTATTTTTTATGGAAGCTGAAAACAAAGAGAATGTGAAACCCGCTTTTGTTTATGTTTTTTCTAAACTGAAATTCAAGGTTCCGCACATACATTTCATGTGTATAAAAACTCTCACTTTAGTTGCACTTCGACGGATTTTTCTTTCCTGAGCCAAGAACGTTTGCAATCCTTCAAGACCTTTTTCGCAAACATCTTGTGGAGGATTCTCCAGGCAGTTTCCGTGAAGTGTCAGCTCTTTTAATGCTTCCATTTTGTCAATCGTGTCTGGCAGGTGTCTCAAGGTGTTGTGGTGCAGACGCAGCCTCACCAACCCTGCATTGCAGGTGAAAGTGTTGCCAGAACACGTAATAACACGTCAATGTTAGAACCGATTTGGCAAAGTTTCAAGCCACCCAGGACATTTGAAAAAGTTGAAGCATCAAGTGCAGCAAAATATCCGCAATTCTATTATACACTTTACTAATTCTGTAAAGTTCCTTTTTAATTGCGAGGTTTGAACCCAGCTTTTTATTCGAAAGCTTGAAATAAACGCATTTTGTTTTTTTGTCAAGCTTCAAGAAACGAATTGAAGAACGTGATAATGCAATATTCCAAAACAGTGGCAAATTTCACCCCAAGCTCTTTCTCAGAGGGCTCTACAAGATCAAACACCAAGTGACGTTGAACATGGCAGAAAACACGTGATGTGAATGCAGTGACATCACGAGGTTTACGACACACGGGATAGTAAGGTCTAGTTGGGAATCTCTTACCATAACATCGAAGATTGTTTCCTCCAAAGTACAAGCTTGGCGAAAACTGTAAAACGCTTGGCTAAAAATAATAGCAGCAAAGGTTTAACCCAATGGTTCTTAACGTGGGGTAAATTTCATCTCCGAAGGGGTAAATTTACTAAACCATGCATCGCAGCCGATATAAATTTTTATGAATCATTCCGAAATGTAAGAGATGTTAATTTCGTATTTTCAATAAATGAGCACCATTGAGTGTATAGGGGGTAAATCTGGTAATCTTGTTCGATGAAAGGGTAGTTTATGTAAAAAAGGTTAAGAACCACTGATTTAGCTCAAGGGCAGCTGTTGTTAAGGTGAAAAGGCAGCGAAATATTACCAACCAACTTAACTTCGTATTTTCAATGAAATTTTGAAAATCTGCCAAACATGAACAACCGTGAAGATCAAGCCCATTGCCAAAATTTTTAAGAAAATTATAGAAGGAAAACGTTTATTTTGCTTATGCAATATTTCACTGCCGATATACAGGCTCCATTAACCCTTTGTGTCGTCACAAACGTTGCGCCTGTCGCATGCATGAATCGCTCTCTCCTATTCGTCGTGACTTCACTGGTTGAATAATAGCAGTTCCACCGACTTACACGTCACTTCGCTGATCGTGGGCGGAAGAGTGGAAAGCCTGTTGCAAGACACGTCAAGCACCCGGAGCTTCTTCAAATGTCGAATCGTATGGGGAAGAGATATTAAGAGATTGTTGTCCAAATACAATTCTTCAAGATTCTTAAGATGTTGAATCTGTCGCAAAACATCGATAAAATAAACCACAGCCTTGTGTTTTACAGTTGAGCTGTGCGGACTTTTGTAATTCAGTACACAGTTGGAAAAATCCACACAAATCACATGTGACTTTTGTAACTCATCACACCAGTTCCTTTATCAGCAACCACCGGTCCGCGACCTGGTGCCTTTCCGTGAGGGCTTTGTTACTGGGTCGTGCAGAACCAAGGCCAAATATGAACCAAACACTGCAAAATTTTCTGATAAACTCGCCGTTTTTGTTTCTCTATGGAAAATCCCACAGTTGACCTAGGGGTAGGATTCCCGATTCCAAGACTGTTTTCACAGTTAGGCTGGTGCAAAGATATAAATTCCTTTTTCAATAAGTAGTATACTTTTGCGGCCAAAAATACCCACAAAAACAAGATTTTCATCAAGTTTTCTGCAAGCACACATAAAATTCCTTCGACGCTTGAGTTTTATCACTTTTCTTAGACTTCGAGATAAGTCTAATAAAATTATTCACAGAGCAGATGAGTTGTAATAAATTTGCATGCACCAAACATTCGTTATTTTATTGAGGGTCGATCCGCACAATGTATGTCAGGCATAAACAGGTCCGTAGTGCGAAAAAGGTTGCTGGCCCCTGGGCCAAAAAGACATAACAAAGAATTAGCTGACACGGTTGTTAAGAATGCGAAAGGAAAGCATCTTTCTCTTCATCTCTGCAAACCGTCTCATCACCTCGATAGGGATGGACAGACCATTTAATAAAAACAAACAGCTCACCACACAATACGGCTTACAGTACATCATACACAGTCGTTGTAATCTAGCTTATACGTGCAGCTATAGCAATACAAGCCTCACTCATTAACCGATTGCAGAAAAAAATGAGCAGAAATGCCACCACGCATTTCACACTGTCAGGTATGACTTTGGCACAACTAGGGTATCTTTGCCGGAAAAACTTTGCTATCCAACGCTTGATCAGTAACAGTGTGAGAAGCCGTTTTCTATCAGTGTAACAGAAGTTATTTTAAAAGCATGTAACTTTATCTTTTTGGGTTGTGTACTGTGTATTGTAAAGAAGGAAGCCGTGATGACATTATAGCAAAACATACATCACAGGTATCTTGTTTTTTTCTAAATGCGCTTACACTTATTATAATTTTACGTAAGGTATTTTCACCACTCCCTTAAAGCTTTTCATGAGAAACGGTGGCAAAGTTTTTATATGATTGCAAGCAAAATTTTCACGGGCTGTGAGTGAGTCAATCTTGCATCGACAAACCTGTTCTGGTAACTTCGTTAATGGTTTTCCGCCATCCTGGCCCAGGTACAGTCGTTCCAATGCTGGCAAAGAGCAGACCGGCAGGGGAAAGCCGTTAAACTGCAGAGAAACACCAAGCAAATAATTGGAACGCTAAGCGTATCCTTGCATATATTTCGTGCCCTTTGCACTCTTCGCCTGACCTACGTGGCAGTAAAAAATCTCAATCTTAGATTTTTCAAGGTAAGGAGATTTGTGCTTTTCAACAAATTCTAAGCGATAGCTTTCCCAGGGAGGTTTAAGCCACGGAACAACCTTTATTGTATTCTATCACAGACATTGACAAAAGCTAAAATAGCCCACACATTTTTGCTGTAAGTGTAAAGCAATGGTGTCAGACTCCTGATATTGAGGCGGGCCAAGAGGACTTTAAGAGAAGCACGCAATATGATGCGTATTTTGGGAGCACACAATCACGCACAGCAGTTCAGCTGCGGCAATTTTTGTGAAACTGAATTCAACGAATGAGAAATCGTATTGAAGGTATGCTTAGAGGCAACGAACGCACGTACTTGGTTTCCAGATAGGCCGAGCACTAGTAGCTTCCTCATGTTGCCGAAGTGTCTGGGAATCTCTGTCAGGCGATTGTCATCCAGAGCCAGCATGCGAAGCTTCGTCAAACCGCAGATGTTTTCTGGAAGTTCGGTCAATCTGCGAATGCCAGCGAAAATTTTTACCCACCGCTACTTTTGAGGTCAGCATATCAAACGAACTGGGACTGAAGTGAGCAAATGGTGTTTCCTCTCCTTGCGTCTGAGATCCGTTTGCTTGAAGAGTAGAATTTATTCAATGCTCGAGACTTGTACAAATGACGCCTATACATAAATCTGGATCTTACGAGAACTGCCCAAATTAAATACCAATAATTATATTGTTGCCAGGTAATAAACTTTTTGAAAAACTTGCTTGCTACAGGCTATATAGCTACACACAAACGAATAATTTTATCACATGACAGTATGGACAGATAAGCGGACTGTCAGGAGAAATAACAATTACAGAATTGTACAATTACCTGTTGGATAATAGGAATCGTGCGGTCTGACATATTGTTCTATATTTCTAGGTTAAACTAAAGCCTTTGATACTCAAAATATTCTTTCTAGCATTTTTTGTTGAACTCAAAATACTTTACAGTGAACTTAGCGCTCGGAATTGAATTAAAGTTCAGCATTAAATTCGTTAAAAACGCTTGGAAAATCGTTTTCATCACATTTTTGTTGTAAACCATCATCTGGACTGTAGCTAGCGTGACCTGCGCGGAAATTTAAAATTTTTCATTTGTGACAATACTGAGGCATGGTGTTTACGAACCAGAAAGCTTCTAGCCTATTATTGCTCAACTTTCGTGACTGATCTTCAAAACAACGTTTCGTTTTGGTTCACCTGCAAAAAATTTAAACCGGAGATCCACTTTTCATAAATTAGTACAATGGCCAGTGATAATAAACCCATCACTGTGTTTCAGTTAGCTGCTAGGATTTTCATTATTTCGACTTTTTTATGAAACGAATGGCACATACAAATCTTGCAGCAACGAACCAACAGTTTTGTACTGCTTTACGCATGGTTCATTGGTCCCTAAAGCAGGTTCATGGGTCCCAACTCTTGGGGCCCACTGATCCACTTGAGCGACGAATGAAATAATTAATGTAACTTTTAAGGTTCCAGTTATTTTGCTCCGTAATTTCCCACAAAGCATGTCACAGCCCTAAGATACTAACTGCAAAAGTTTGAACAAAAAATATTAAATATTGCACCGTGTCATAAAAAGTGGCTCGTAGGTGACGACTTCCCCTACCCTTAGTACCCAAACAACTTACTAAAATATCGAAAATTATTAGTTGCTTGAGGTATTGTTTTCCACTATTTTTTTACGAACTACCCAGCGTATTCTCATCTTCACTATGTTATTACTAGTTAGGCATCAACCTCCAAAAATACAATTTCCTTTCAGACAGCACCCGTAGTAAGGCGCTCAGAATAATTACTTCCAACAAATTCAAAAGTTGTAATGCGAGTTTCTACCAACACAAAGAAGTTTCAACTGTACGTAGGCTACAGTACAGTATGCAGATTGGAAATATTGAAGTTACTGTTTAAGCTAAAAATAAATTATTTTCAAAAGCTTTCAATGTTTCTTTCACCAAAATAACAAGTATTGATTTAATTATCGTAACCAGACAATTTGTTTCACTTGAATATGCTCAGGGTAGATATTAGAATTTAGGGGCCCGAGGCAAACTGTCAGAAAGGGGCCCAAAACTACACATTAAAGTTGTTGAGGGACCCCTTTGCACATAATTTTTGATTTATTTTGAAAAACATACAACTTTCTTCGGAGCTTATAAAGATGGGTCTAGAGTGGTTCATAAGCCTTTTCAACAAAACAATGCAAAAATTAAGTGCGAAACTCGCAGAGGGGGCCCCCACGGCATCTCTGAAAAGGGGGCCCGAGGCCATCGTCTCCTTTGCCTCACCTAATATCCACCGCCGGCATAGGTGTAGGAGCAGGAAAAGTTTTGGGGGTGTGAAGGAATTTTGCCCGGATTCTTCCATCTCGTCCAAAAAATACTTCAAAACAAGTGATCTCCAAAAAAAGCTCTTTATGTCAATTCGGGCGCCATTATTTTCAAATCAACGCATGTTGGGCGCCATTTTGCTCAAATTTTCAGGGAGTTTTAGAAGGTTCTCAAAGATTTTGCCCGGATTGTATGGGATTTTGTCCGGATTTTCACCAATTAAAAATTTTGGGGGTCCGATTGCACCACCTGCACCCCCGCCTCCTACACCAGTGACCACTGGATATGCCCTTTCTACAAAAAGACTACAAATTGCAGAGATCTTTTTCACATATTGGGCCAAAAGTGCGGATCAAAATTAAAATGTTATAACATTGTCACAAATAATTTCTATTTATAAATACAAAAAATATTTCCACAGGCAGGAATAATGATATAGGAATGACCTTACATTTCTGTGCGGCAACGACAGACAATACTGAAACAGGAATGTTTGTGTTTTGTACATTATATCTGTGGATTACTGCCTTCCTATGATGTCGCCTTCACTATACGATTTTTGTATGTTTACACCCAACAATTAAAAAACAGTTTTCCCTTTGCTTTGTCACATTACTCTTGTAAAATCAAACGCTTTTGTTCTGTGTATGGTTAAATCTATTCCTTACACCCAAAGCGCTTTATTGCTGCATACAACTGGATCACTTAAAACGTACAGCAATTTGAAATTCAGTTAACTCGGACTCACGTAAAACAGCCTCCTATAAAGGGAACCTAAAATGTACACTCAACAGTTGTAACAGCGGTCCTGACACTGATTCTTTTGTTTGCAGTAGATGTATCTGTCTCGATTCCTTTCTGCGCATTACACACTTCTATTTTTTTGTCCAGCACTGTGTACAGCGCATGACATTTTCAAGTAATCTAATTGGTCGATTACACACAATGCTTGCCGAAGCTTTTACCGAACATCTACAGCAGTGTTTTTCAACCTGATTGCTGAAGCGGAACCTTCCGCAAATGTTTGCGTTGCTCATGGAACCCTATGCAATGATCCAAGTGTCTATCCTATTTTCTGTAATAAACCAAATGGGTAAAAATGTCGCATCTATGTTTTATTCCTGTGCTTCGTCGAAACCCTTGGCAGCCACTCGTGGAACCCCGGTTGAAAAACACTGATCTACAGCCTTGGTTCGTTCACCGACAATCATTTTCAAAGCTTTGTATAAACTCGATTTTTTCACCTGTTTCCACTCATGTCCAGGTACTTCAAGCGTTTCAGCCTTGATATCCGCTTCACCAGGTACCCGAGCGAGTTGTTTCGCAGGTGCAGTACCTGCAGGTTTTCGAGTCGATAGAAGCGGTACGGCAGCGAGGTGATGTTGTTGTCGCTCAGTCCCAGTTCGGCGAGCTCTTTCAGCCACTGAATCGAATCGGGAACGAAAGACAGCTGGTTTTTGCCAACGTTGAGCACTTTCAGTCTGTCTAGTAGGAAGAGTGCGTCCGGAAGACGCAGAATGCGGTTTCGCGACAAGTGGAGTTGTTCGAGCTGCGACATGCCAGCGATTTGCTCCGGTATTCTTTCCAACTGATTTCCATCCATATCTAGAAACTATATCAACAGACTGATTTCAATTTTCTGAGTGCTTCGAACTTGTTATAAACCTGGCGATACTTATACTGACGTAATGATATTACACATGTTTTAAGCGTAGCCTTAATAAGTGGTAGAAGTAGATTGATTCACACATAAAATCAATTAGGCATGGTTAAAGGAAATTGAAAAGCACAGGCGTATTGAAAAGACGAGTGGGTGTTTGAATGCTGTAACCACTGTGGAAAAGGAAGTTTTTTATCCGAGCAGGGGAAACTCCTTGCCTTGGAAAATTTGTCACTGCCCGCGATTTCTGTCACCAGCCTTTTTCGTGCAAAGTACCTTATTGTCGTCAAAAATTTTCCTGAATTTTAGAAATTTCCCATGAAAATAAAGTGAAGAGCCACAATTAGTTCATCTCCGGCCTTTACGCAGCATGTAATCGCCAACAGCATTTTTTTCTTTCCCTGAGAATTGGCCCTGAGGTTTTCACGGACACAAGATTCACTTGTTTGTCTTTATTAAATGCATGCTTGTGGTAGGATGTCTGCATAGCCGTTCGTGAAAAATGAAGAAAATCTTTCTACGTTCAACTTCGTCGCATTGTTACCAAGCCAAATAACAAATTGTTACTACCAAAGTGGCAACTTCAACTATTCTTCTCTAGCCCTGACACTTTTAGTTTGCTATCAAAAATGAAATGATGCGCACTGATCAGACGAATAATTTTCTTTGTTAGCCCAGACAGCGGTTTTACGGGGCTGATGCCGGGTCTTGGAAAGTGCATGTCTTTGATCAAAGCAAAAGTAGTGCGAAAGGACCGAGTCAGAACGGGGAATAAAGCAACCGCTGGGCACGTCCAGGGATAGGATATCGACAATCATGAGCAAATTTGTTGAGTCTTTGTTGTTGGGTGTGCTATTGAGGTCATGTCGAATCACGCAGGGAAGGCCAGATGTGATGGAATGTTGTTTAAATGCAGAAAAGCATCGGTAACTCCCAGTAGGCTTGGTTTACGCTCTTTGGTCTCAGTTAGATTATTCAAAATCGTGCTGCAAACCGATAGGCCGCATTAAGAGTGACAATGGTTGGTCAAACCTCGAGTGAGCCATAAAAATGGTTCTCAATAACATTTTCTGCAGTCGTCTTTTTTTTGTGTACGCATCCATCTTTTGTGTACGATTTTTCCGAAGTGGAACTTGAAATTGAGATAACTATAAACAAAAGTGTGCCAATATATAAATGAACTGCTTTTTAACACATTGCTGAGGTGTTTGCTTGCCGTAAAATGAAAAGAGTAAAACGCAATAACATTGAATTCAGATTCTAATGCTTTCGTCAGAGGTTTCAACGCAGCTNTTCTACTTTTTAAAACGTAGTCAAAACACAAAGAAAACAGCCACTGANANGTTTCGCTAATTCAACTAAGTAAGGAACTGATCGGACCTCACCATTTTCCGGAGAGTAAAATGATTCGTTGCGATACGACACGGCTNGAGTCTTGGAAGATTTAATAGCGCGACATGNTAAAACTGCCGAAAGGTACAGCAGTAATATACAGGGGCCTGTAGGGCCTTTCATACATTTCTAGCGTGAGCCACATGTGGATCCGACAGCAGCCGGTTACATTACATGAAAATCTTGCCTGTAGGCTCGGATTTTGACCAGATTAGACTAAAAAGCTCGTGACTTGCTAGGGTTAGGCAAGTAAGGTCTCTAATGCGACCCGTTGAAAGATGGCTATCTGGGAGTAGATAGTGAAGTCGGTTTTCAGATAAAACAAGGCGGATTGAAGTATTTTTGTAAGCAAAAGCCAAATAGTTTCGTTGTACTGTACCTTCATTTCTGGCAGTGTACAAATTGAGAGAGGAAACTCTTGAAATAGATTGTTTTCCAGATGTAGTTCTTCCAGTAGACGCAGCCGGTTCATTTCAGGGGGAAGGTGTGACAACGAATTATGCGACAATCCTATAAGGCGCAGATGAGGCATGACGCAACAAAAGTCTCGAGGAAATTCCCTCAATCCGAGCCGGTAGAGACGCAGCTCGTTCAAATAGACCAGGCGCGAAAGGATGCCAGTGGGTAGGGGTGAAAGAGGATTGTTGCTGAGGTCAATTGATCGCAGGCTGGTAAGCTGCGATACGACTTCGTTTAAATCTTTCAAGTTGTTCGAGTCCAGGTAAAGAACTCTGCACAGCAAAAATTCGTTTTTGATGCTTTGCGCTGGAATACGCTGCATCGCTCATTCAACAAACACACCAGAGAAGCTACTACGTAACAACTGAAACAGACCGAGGCGCATAAGAAATTATAAATCTAAAAGTTAAAATGGTCACGTTTTGTAGACAAACTCTTATTCGAAGACTGCATCAAAATACATTCACCAAACAGAAATGCGTTACGATTTGGGCTTGATGTTCGTTTAAACTCTGAAAAGGGTTCATAAGACGTTAATAAAAATTGTCATATATATATTACACAACTACGAAGGTTTCCTGGGATGCAACCATCTTCTGCAAAATCTTTCAGATTTTTTAACAGATTTTTGTGTATGTTTTAACAAGCATGACCTATTCGCTTTGATGCTGATATCTAACATTTTTGTAGGTACCACTGGAACTTACAAACTCCTGAAGGAAAACGTTTTCCCGGCATTCAGCGTTTGGCATTTGTCCGTCGCAGTATAATTAAATAGTTTTCGCCAGTGGTTACCAAACTTGTTCGAACCGTTACCCAAATCAAGGCAGCGATTATGTCTTATTACCCACCAAGAAAAAATTTTCGCATTCATGTCGAAAATTTCTTCTGCAGTGATCGCTCATAATGCAGAACAACATTGTGGTTTGGTTCTGCGTTACCCCTCGAAGAATCGCATATTACCCCCGAGGGGTAATTTACCCCCAGTTTGGGAACCACTGGTTTACGCCAAAAAACTCTAGATCATGTTGCAAGAAAGTGTGGATAAATTGAATGTTTGCCCTAATTTTAATACACTGTTTACTTCAGCATACAAACGATTGCTGTTAGCAATCCCTTTTACGTGGTGTTCTGCATTTTTGCTGATCTACGTTCAGAACACTTTTATTTGCATTATGGGGAATACCAGTATTAACCGTTATAAGGTTTTCCACATCCGACATGAAAATTCGGCAGCACCAGTATCTCATAATTTAGGAAACCTACTGCACACAACGATTACCACCAAGGGCATCAACCTACATAATATTTGTAAAAGGTGCATGGTTATCATTCGAGTTTCCAACAGATTCTACCACGCGCCTTTGAGGTGCCACCATTTCCTGCAGCAGTAGCCTCTCAGAATATGCCTGTGAGGTCCACACGACTGCATGCAGCAGATGAAATTTTAATGTGAGACGTTACACTGTATGTCTGCGTTTTACAGTACCAACTCACCTGAGATTGCGTAAATACACGATGTCATCGGGAAGTGATTGCAACTTGTTTTTTTCCAAATGAAGTTCTTCTGTTTCTTCAAAATCAAAGAGCTCATCCGGAACTTCCTTCAAATTTCTATTTCCCAAATCAATGAACCTAAGTGGAAGTAATTGAGAGCTTTACTTCTACTTCACTGTGGATCACGACTTGATCCTAGACTAGACAATCACGACATACACAGGCCTGCAGCTGAGGCAACGACCTTCGTGAGGAAAATGGCAGTTAAGTTTGCACAGGATTTTTCGTGCTTCGATCTCAGTGGGACTAAAAACAGAAAAATTTCTGCAATAATTTTGCGTTTGAAAGAATGCGATTCTTGCAAGTTTATCAACAGACAAATTGCATGCACTCAGTTATGAGCAGGCCAAGAAACTTGTACTTGATTTTTAGCGACAAACAAATGTAAAGGTTGGCAAAAGGTCTTCGAAAATGCTGATGCATGTGGTTGTTTGGAGCAATCAAAAGTCCGACCGTAATTACTTGCCTTCTTTCCTGCGATTTCTGAGGCGTTTAGACCGCCAAGCGTATCTACGTACAAATTAGCAACAAACTGGAACAGGGTCTTTGGAACACACACCAAAACATGCAGGCTGACTGGTACTTGCCTTTCCAAACCATTTAAAAAGCGCAGTGTGGGAAAATTTGGCAGAGTGAGACTACAAGCCAGAGCAAATGACATAGAAGATTTTATTTCAAGTTGGAAAAAAGCAAGCCTTTATTGTTTTTGTTCGGTTGGAATTTCCACAAGTTTACGTAAAATAAATCAGTGAAAGACCGTGCCTTCTTTTCGGGCGTATGACTTTCTCTGCAGTTGGCAGGCCTTCATGCTTTATTGGAAGAGAGAGAATCTCCTTGAGAAGCAGAAGCTTGGAACTTTCTGGAATTCGCTCGTTATGAGCTTGCAGTGCACCTTGCGGGGATTCGTCTTTCTGCAAACCGTTTGAAACAAGAGCAAAACGTTCGCGGCTAACGCATGCAAAGATCGATAAAATTCAGAACAAATGCATTTCAAAGCAATTTTTACAGCCTATTTCATGCGCTGCACATGCACACACACGAATTTGCAAGGAAGCATTCTGTTTATGTATAAAGAAAATGTAATCTTTGTAAAAATATAATCTTTTTAATGATTAATAAAGTGCAACTACTACCATGTTTTTAAGTTTGAAAATGGTGATTTAGCTTAAAAACTACTTTGTGATTAACATTGACTTTACGCAAATGTACAGATCAAAACATTTACATCAGCCCAGGTGCTTCTATCTCATATCTTAAACCCAGAAACATTTTGCTGCATCATTCGCCTAGCGTGGACATTGTGCAAGAGGGGAAGGATAGCCTACTTATAAAACTAAAAAATGTGAGTAACGATTATAGTCCACTTGTGAAAAAACGGCACTCGAAAATAGTTTTGTCAAAGAAAACATTAAACGTAGGCTTTCAACATTAATGCTTTTGTACTAGCTAAACGTTCGTCTTACAGCATCACTTAGAAGATTCTGAGGCAGTTGTTTCTCAGCTGTTGCTTTATTTATGGAGTTTGTGGGTTCATCAGTCACCGAAGAGTTTAACAGAATTGATGTGCTGCTTGATTGCTTTTCTACAGCGTCTTCACTTAATCTACGGAACAATATTAACAATACGGCCAAGTAAATACGCAGAAAGTACAGAAATTCTCGTCAGTTTATAATAGCATTACACCAGGGTTTTTTTTAAGGAAAATGTTAGGTACCCGATGTGAACCTGTAGGGACCCGATTTCTCTGATTATAGGGACCCGATTTTCTTTGATTCTAGGGA